>Ga0364860_10020_pt1 | contig 141432 bp, 115 predicted proteins | sample ExccelAu500001D4_FD_206916 | JGI IMG/M metagenome (GOLD analysis project Ga0364860, IMG submission 206916) | Enriched cells from Trout Bog Lake Hypolimnion, Wisconsin, USA - BchlTB.Aug20.5000.01 .D4 | ecosystem: Environmental > Aquatic > Freshwater > Lake > Hypolimnion/Profundal zone | place...
ATAAACGCTGAAAGCATCTAAGCGTGAAACCTTCCACAAGATGAGTTTACTTTTAAGGGTTGTCAAAGACTATGACGTTGATAGGCTACAGATGTACAGCTAGTAATAGCAAAGTCGAGTAGTACTAATTACCCGTAAGCTTTATTTTTTATTCTTGTAATTTTTCAAGCTTCCCAATATGTAACTTATTAAGCCGTTAGCTTTTAGCTATTAGCTATTAGCCAACAGCCACATTTTTATGGTGGTTTTGCCGAGGGTGTTCACCTCTTCCCATTCCGAACAGAGAAGTTAAGTCCCTCATGGCCGATGGTACTTGGGCCTTGTCCCTGGGAGAGTAGGTAGCTGCCGTATTTTTTAAACCCAATCAGATTTATTTCTGGTTGGGTTTTTTGTTTTTATGAGCCGATTGCTTTAGCTTACTTCTTCCAACTAACTGATGCTGATCTCGAACATTGCCATACTAGAAAACCCTTCTGCAGGAAAAGGCCGATCCGGACAATTGTCTGCCTGGCTGGAACAACAATTACAAGCGAAAAATATTAACTGCAGCATTTTTAAAAAACTATGGCCTTCTGCTTTTGACGGATTCTCTGATATCTGGATCATCGGAGGCGACGGTACCATTAACTATTTCATCAACCATTATCCCGATTGTCAATTACCCCTCGCTCTTTTTAAAGGAGGTACAGGAGATGACCTCGCCTGGAAATTATATGGCGATATCAGCAATCAAGAACAATTTGAACTTGTTTTGAATAGCGATCCCAAATATGTGGATGCCGGAAAATTCAATGATACCCTTTTTATCAATTGCCTGGGCGTTGGATTTGATGGAGCTGTTCTTGAATCGATGGGAGCGATCCGATTTATAGGCGGTCATTTTGGCTATCTGATCGAGGTAATTAAAAATATGTTTTCATTTAAAGAGCATCTCTTTACTATTACTGCGGATAAAGAGCAATGGACTGAAAAGTTTTTGCTGGTCATGATCAATAATTCCAGCAGAGCAGGCGGTGGATTCTTTATAGCCCCTCATGCAAAACTGGATGATGGTAAATTAGACATGGTACTTTGTAAAAAATTGCCCACACTAAAAAGATTAAAATATTTACCCGTCATCGAAAAGGGAAAACACCTGCATTTGCCTTTTATTGTTCATCGGCTGTGTGAAAAATTCTCCATACAATGCGATGCAGCGGTTCCCATACAAGTAGACGGTGAATTATTATTCGCCAAAGAACTGGAGGTTGAAGTTTTGCCGAATAAATTCTTATTCAGGTATTGAGGATCGTAGCAATTCATCTTTTAATAACTTCTAGCTTTCCCTTTCATATATTAGCTTTACAAAAACTAAGTTTCATGAGAAAGATCATTGTCTTCATTCTTTTAGTAACGGTCATTGCTGTTCATGCTCAAACTTTACAGGAAGTGGAAAGTTCAAGGGTGCATCTTCCCAATGGCTGGAGTTTGACAGCTGTTGGAAAAAGTATTGCATTAGGGGATCTGCCTTTAAACATTGCAGTTAGTAAAAGCAAAAAATTGATAGCTGTTACCAATAACGGGCAGAGTGAACAAACCATTCAGTTGATCGATGCGGTAAAGGAAGTAGAACTGGATAATATCGTGATCGCGAAAAGCTGGTACGGATTAAAATTCAGTGCAGATGAGAAAAATTTATATGCAGCCGGCGGTAATGATAATATGATCCTGAAATATTCGATCATTAATAATAAGTTGAAGGTTGCAGACAGTATTATTCTGGGTAAACGATGGCCGGAAAAAATATGGCCTTCGGGAATTGAGATTGATGATGCCAAACAAATTTTATATGTGGTAACCAAAGAAAACAATTCTTTGTACATCATTGACCTGAAAACAAAAAATACTATTTCGAAAATTGCATTAGGTGCAGAAGCTTATGCATGCTTGCTTTCAGCCGATAAAAAAATATTGTATATCTCATCTTGGGGTGGCGATAAAGTGTTGTTGTTTGATGTGCTGAAGAATAAGCTGCAAAATGAAATACCGGTAGGTGATAATCCCAATGAAATGTTCCTGAGTAAAAACGGTAAATATTTATTTGTTGCCAACTCAAATGATAATTCTGTTTCAGTGATTGATGCAACACAGCAAAAAGTGATCGAGACATTGAATGCGGCATTGTATCCCAATTCCCCAAGCGGTTCCACCAGTAATGGAGTAGCTTTAAGTGAAGATGAAAAAACATTATATATCGCCAATGCCGATAATAATTGTTTGAGTGTTTTTGATGTGCGTGTTCCGGGGAAAAGTGTATCAAAAGGATTTATTCCGGTGGGATGGTATCCAAGCAATGTTAAAGTGATCGGCAAAAAAATATTCGTCAGTAATGGGAAGGGATTTACATCAAAGCCAAATCCCAAAGGACCAAGTCCGTATAATGCACGACAGGCAGTTGTGTACCAACAAGGAGATCCGCACAGAAGCCAGAACGTAGAATATATCGCCGGGTTGTTTACAGGAACACTAAGTATCATTGATGAGCCTTCCGAAAAACAATTAAGCATATTTTCTCAGGCAGTATATCATAACACACCCTATTCAAAGAATATCGAACTGAATGCTGCAGGTGAAAAGGGGAACCCGATTCCTATGAAAGTAGGCGATGCTTCACCCATCAAACATGTGTTCTATATAATCAAAGAAAACAGGACCTATGATCAGGTTTTGGGTGATGTGAAAGCCGGTAACGGTGATACAAGTTTGACCCTGTTTGGAGAAAAAATTACACCAAACCTGCATTCGATCGTAAAGAATTTTGTATTGCTGGATAACTTTTATTGTGATGCTGAAGTGAGTGCCGATGGGCATAACTGGAGCATGGGCGCTTATGCTACTGATTACCTGGAAAAGACCTGGCCTACGAGTTATGGAGGCCGCGGCGGTGGTTATGACGGAGAGGGTTTGCGCGCTGTTGCCAATAATAAAAATGGATTTATCTGGGATAATTGCAAAAGAAATAATGTGAGTTACAGGACCTATGGAGAGTTTGCGGATTATGCAAAAGCGAATATTGAATCATTAAAAGGTAATGCTTGTCCTACTTATACAGGATGGAACCTGGATGTTCGTGATACCACCAGATTCTATCAATGGAAAAAGGAATTTGATTCTTTGGTTCTAATAAATGCAGTACCTCATTTTAATACGATGCGTTTTGGAAATGATCATACAGAAGGGTTGCGCAAGAACAGACCAACACCTTACGCTTTTGTTGCTGATAACGATCTTGCAGTCGGGTTATTTATTGAATATTTAAGTAAGAGCCCGATCTGGAAAGAATCAGCAGTTTTTATTTTGGAGGACGATGCACAGAATGGTCCCGATCATGTGGATGCGCACAGAAGCCCGGCATATGTGATCAGTCCTTATATCAAAAGGAATTATGTGGATCATACTATGTATTCTACTTCTTCAATGATCAGAACCATGGAATTGATATTGGGCATGCCACCGATGACACAGTATGATGCGGCTGCAACGCCAATGTGGAAAAGCTTTACAGCGAATCCGGATTTCACAAGCTATGCTCATTTACCTGCCAATATCGATCTGAATGAAAAGAACGGCCAAAATAAGATGGCAGCACTGAGTGAAAAATTTGACTGGAGCAAAGAAGATAAAGTTCCTGATCTGGTATTCAATGAAATTTTGTGGCAGGGTATTAAAGGGATCAATCCGCCTGCACCATCCAGGGCTGCTTTTGTAAAGCTGAGCAAGAAGAATAAAAAAGATGCAGATGATTAATTTGGAAGTAATTTTTGTTTAATCGCAAAGGCCACAATATTTTCATTGTGGCCTTTGTAATTAAAAGTGCTGATACATATTTAATGAATAAGTATTCTGTTACATAAGGCTTTGGAGTTCAAGCGTATGATACTTCAATTGATCCTATAAATACTACTATTGGGTACAAATATTTCAGGCAACATCTTCACCCGTAGATGCGATCCAAAGTTTAAACCAGTCTTCTCTAGACAAATGAATATGATTCGCTTCTTTGGCTTGTAATAAACGATCCAGTTTAGTACTACCCACAACTGGAATGATGCCTGAAGGATGGGTTAAGAGCCAAGCCACTAAGATCTGGTCGATACCGGTAGAATATTTTTCGGCAAGCTCGGTTGCTGCGGCAGTAATACTTCTGAAGCGGTGATGGCTTTCATCGGTAAACATTCCGCCCCCCAATGGAGCCCATGCCATCGGCACGATATTGTGTTGTAAACAATTATCCAATGTTCCGTCTAAGAATGATGTTAAATGAATGATGGATATTTCAACCTGATTGAATTCAATTAAAATATACTTTCTTAAAGCTTCTGTTTGGTGAGGTAAAAAATTAGAAACACCGAAATGTTTGATCTTCCCGGAATCTTTCAATTGTGTGATGGCTTCAGCAACTTCAATTGGGTTTAATAATGGATCAGGGCGATGAATGAATAATACATCCAGATAATCTGTTCCAAAATTTTTCAATGATTGTTCGGTAGATTGAATGATATGTTTCGCAGAAGTATTGTAAGATTTGATCTGATGATGCGGGCGGTTTTCTGTGAGCATCTGAATGCCGCATTTTGTTATTAATTGCATTTGAGAACGCAATGCAGGGGCTTCTCTTAAAGCATTTCCGAATTCTTCTTCGGTAGTATAGTCACCGTAAATATCTGCATGGTCAAAAGCTGTAATACCGTGGCCCAAACAGGTTTCGATCATTTGTCTGTAAGCTGTTGTTGAATAATTGGCACCCCATTTTCCCCAACGCATACAACCTGCAACGGGTGATGAGAATTTAAGCATCGGTCGTTATTTAGAAACTAAAATTATGCAAAATTCTATACAGTAGGTTCCTGCTGACTTAAGCAATGCCAGCTACCCAATCCCCAGATCACATCTGTGCTGTTGATACCGATCACTTTTCTTTGGGGAAAACATTGCTGAATGATAGAAAGCGCCCTTTCATCATTGCTGTCATTAAATACCGGGACAGCTACTATTGCATTGGCGATATAAAAATTTGCATAGGAGGCGGGCAGGCGTTGGTCTTCCCAGATAACATGCTGGGCAGGCATTGGCAGTTCAATGATGTTTAATTGTTGGCCGTTCAATAAACGCATTTGCTGCAATTGTTTCAAATTATGTTGCAGTAAAGGATAGTTTTCATCATTTTTATTTTCGTCAACGGTTGCAATTACGGTGTCTTCATTTACAAAACGAACCGTATCATCGATATGTCCGTCAGTATCATCCCCGATGATACCTTCATCCACCCAAAGGATTTGTTCCACGCCATAATAATTGATCAGGTATTCCTCGATCTGATGTTGATTCAATGAAGGATTGCGGTTGGGATTTAATAAACAGGCTGTTGAAGTAATTAAAGTTCCCTTACCATTAAAATCAACAGAACCACCTTCCATGATAATTCCGGGATGATAAACAGGGAGGTTTAATTTTTCGCCAATTAATGTTGGGATCACATCGTCGAGATCATAAGGCGGATATTTATTACCCCATGCATTATAATTCCAGTCAACGATCACTTTTTTCTTTTCGGCAGGATTGATCAAAAAAGCCGGACCATGATCTCTGCACCATGCATCATTGGTTGGATGATGAAAGAATTTTATTTTGCTCAGATCAACTTGTTGTGCAGCTAATTGTTCTTTAGCAAACAATTCCATCGCAGCATTGGCAACATTGATACAAACAGTTTCGCCTACACTTACTGCCTTAATGAATTGCAAGTAAGGATCATAAATGGTATGGATCTTTCCCGGCCAACTTGCTTCTTTATGTGGCCAGCTGAGCCATGTTGCTTCATGCTGATGCCATTCGGCCGGAAAAAAATAACCAAGTTGTTTAGGAGTCAGACCCCCAACCCCTGAAGGGGAGTGATGCATACTTTTACTAAGCAAATTCATGTAATTCATTTAATCGATTCAAATGGAAACTATCTTTTATTCCCCTTTAGGGGTTGGGGTTATTCGTCTAAAAATCTTTTAGTAATAGGTTCGTAAGAATCAATTCTTCTGTCGCGTAAAAATGGCCAGTGAGTTCGATAATATTCGGATTTTTCCAGATCGATCTCTATCACTTCGGTTTGCTCCTGATCGTGTGATGCTTTGAATAATAATGAACCAAAGGGATTGGATACAAATGATCCGCCCCAAAATTTCATTCCGGCTTCTTCACCCACGCGGTTCACAGAAACCACATGCACACCATTAGCAACAGCATGCGAACGTTGAATGGTTTGCCAGGCATTGTATTGTTCAGTATTGGTAGCTTCATCCTGCGTTTTTGCCCAGCCAATGGCAGTTGGATAAAACAAAATGTCTGCACCCATCAAAGCTGTGATACGAGCTGCTTCAGGGTACCATTGGTCCCAGCAGATCAGCACACCCAACTTTGCATATTTTGTTTCAAAAACCTTATAGCCCAGATCTCCTGGGGTGAAATAAAATTTTTCATAGAAACCGGGATCGTCTGGAATATGCATTTTTCGGTACTTGCCTAAATATTTCCCATCCGCATCAATAACGGCTGTTGAATTGTGATACAATCCCTGTGAGCGTTTTTCAAAGAGGGACGCAATGATCACTACATTCTTTTCTTTGGCTACCTTACTGAGTATGTCAGTTGAGGGTCCGGGAATGGCTTCTGCCAATATAAAATTATCATGGTCTTCAATATCGCAGAAATACAAAGAAGTAAAGAGTTCCTGTAGACAAATGATCTGTGCCCCTTTGGCAGCAACTTCATTTATTTTGTCGATGGTCTTTGTTAAGTTGCTGTTTTTATCCTGAACGCAACTCATTTGAACCAAACCTATATTCACTTTTGACATGATAAAAAATTTTCGTCGCAAAAATAATGTTTAGTATTTCTACCAGGTATGAATTGACTAAGTTTATTATGTAGTTGCGACCATTGGCGCAAATAAAAAATCCCGCAACGAATTGCAGGATTGAGTTTTTTAATTGGATTGCGTGATTAATACCTGTTGTATCCACCGCCGCTGCCGCCGCTGTTGCCACCACGATCACGGTTGTAACCGCCACCGCTGCCGCCATTGCTGCGACCGCCACCGCCTCCGTAACCGCCACGGCTTCCGCCGCCGCCGCCACCAAAGCTGCGTTTCTTAAATCCACCGCCGCCGCCGCCTTCTCTTCTTTCACCTTCAGGGCGAGGAGTAGACTCGTTTACAACGATCTTACGACCTTGAATGTCTGTGTCATGTAATGCACTGATTGCAGTACGTGCAGCTTCATCATCAGCCATTTCAACAAAACCAAAACCCTTGCTACGGTTATTGTTGAATTTGTCGGTAACAATCTTAGCAGAAGTTACTTCGCCATAAGGAGCAAATAATTCTTGCAGGTCTTCACTGGTCATGTTCCAGTTTAAATTTCCAACGTAAATGTTCATGTCTTTGTTTGATTAAATAAATAATAACCAATGATCAAAACAGTAACCAAAAACCCTGAAGCATTTACGTGAAAACCTTCTAGAGATATGGAAGAACTGGTCATTGGACTTACGAAGATAGTTTTTTTATTGATTTTCCAAATTTTTTTATTATGTCGCAAAATCCCGCAAATCCAATGTCGGCAAATACTGCAGAAAGTTTATAAACGCAGGCAAAGGCAAAAAAAAGCCTGCAACAAAATGCTGCAGGCTTAGAATATGGTCGAGAAAATGGAATTACTCGGCTACCACTTCAAATTCGATCTCGGTACTATTACCGTTTCCGAAATCAATGGTTGCTTTATAAATACCCAATTCTTTTACTTCGTCAGTGATGTTAATCCTTCTGCGATCAATTTCATAACCTTTCTGATCGCGGATAGCACGTGTGATCTGTAAAGAAGTAACGCTACCGAAGATCTTTCCGCTGGTACCTGTTTTAGCAGCGATCTTCACAGGAGATGATTTCAATACTTCTATTACTTTATTGATCTCGGCTAACATGGATGCTTCTTTCTTGGCTTTTACCTTGAGCTTTTCTTCTAATTGTTTGAGGTTAGAAGGACTTGCTTCAATTGCTAATTTTCCCGGAATTAAAAAGTTACGTGCGTAGCCGTTCTTTACATTCACTAATTCGTTGCTTCCACCCAGATGATCTACATCCTTGATTAAAATTACTTGCATGATTATTTGGTTTAGTTCCCAAGAGCCCAGTTGCTTGAACTGTCTCCCGACTTTTTTATCGGGATTAGGGAAGGTTACTAATTAAAATTCTATTTCAATAAATCGGTTACGTATGGTAATAAGGCCATTTGACGGGCTTTTTTAACAGCGTCACTCACTTTACGCTGATATTTTAAAGAGTTTCCGCTTAAACGGCGAGGCAGCATTTTGCCTTGTTCGTTAATGAATTTCTTTAAGAAATCAATGTCTTTATAATCAACGTATTTAATACCATATTTTTTAAAGCGGCAGAATTTTTTCTTAGGCTTTTCCTGTTTGATGGCTGTCAGGTATTTGATTTCATTCTTTGCCATGGTTATGCCTCCGCTTTTTGAGTTATTTTAAATCCGCCATTTCTTTTTGTGTAGTTGTACTCGACGGCGTATTTATCGAGTTTAGTAACCATGTGACGCATTACACTTTCGTCACGCAATAACTGGATCTTCAATTTTTCATTGAAATCAGCATTTGCTGTAAATTCCAATACCCAGTAAATTCCTGTGGTTTTTTTCTGGATGGGGTAAGCTAAGGATTTTAATCCCCAAGGATTACTGTGCACAATAGTTCCGCTATGATCTGTGATAAAGTCGGAATACTTTTTCTGAGCAGCTTTAAAATCTTCTTCAGAAAGCACAGGTGTAAAAATCAACATTAATTCGTAACTGTTCATTTACCTGTTTTTAATTTAATTAATTGGTTTTTCCCAATGGACATCCGTTCTTATCCGGAACGAACGATTCTGCCAAAACAGAATTGGGGCTGCAAAAGTAGGGTTTTGCAATGAGAAATCGGTGGGTAATTGGCAGAAATTTCAGATTATATTGACTGTTTCAAAGAAAACGGTATTCTGAACGCTATACTGAGTAGAATAAGGATACTCAAAATCAAACATAAAAGGCCCTTGATAAATTCGGTCGATAAATCAAAGAATTCATCTGTAATTGACTATGGATGAGCAGGTTTGAGCAGAACAATATAAACCGGAAAATGGTCACTGTACCCCCCTCGGTAGGTATTGCCATCCCAGGTACGCATGGGATAGCCTTTGTATCGACCGGTATTTTCAGTCAAAAATGCGGGATTAAATATTAACGATTGATAAAAAAAGAAACCATTCTGTTTTTTATTAAGCCAGGGATAGGAAACAATGATCTGGTCAAATAATGACCAAACATCTCTGTTTAAAATGCTGCCTAACCCTTTTTTGTAAAGATTGGAAAAGGGGTTGAAAAGACCAAACATTGGGACGGCATCGGCATTCTCTTTTGCTTTTAAGATCTCAGTGATGCTTTTGTCTACCGGATCATCATTGAAGTCGCCCACGATCACTATTTTTTGGGAACCCTCTGCTTTTAAGATACTATCCATGTGATCTTTTAAAACACGTGCTGCGATGATTCGCGAGGCTTCAGTTTGTTCTTCACCGCCAATTCTTGAAGGCCAGTGATTTACATAAATGTGAATTATTTCTCCATCTAATCTTCCCTTTACCCATAAAATATCTCTTGTGTAATAGTAGCCGCGCATTTTTACAAAGAGTGGTTTACTTTCTTCGACCTTAAAATATTTGGGATTGTATAAGAGTGCAACATCTACTCCGCGTTCATCTTTACTATCAAAATGAACATAATTGTAATTTCTGTTTCTTAATAAAGGGTGAGTGATCAAATCATTCAAAACATTTTTGTTCTCGATCTCGGCTAAGCCCATAATAGCCGGACCATCGGGATTTTTGATCTTCGCATCTGTCCCAATCCTTGCAATAACTGTTGCGATCTTCTCTAATTTATCTGCGTAGATATTAGCAGTATAATGTTTTTCTCCGTTGGCTGTAAACTCGTCATCTCTGGAGAGCGGATCATTGAGTGTATCATAAAAATTCTCACAGTTATAAAAAGCAATCACGGCAGTTTTATAAACCTGTTTTGTTTGTGTGGATGCCAGTATCGGGAAGTTCAGGCAAAACAACCACCACAACGTGGGTTTAAATACGTTTTCGGTAAAAAAGGGTTTCATATTATTAGATATTGTAAAAATATTTAGAAAAAATAATATTACAAAACAAATAAATAACTAATTTAGCATATCTATTTTATTTACTTATGCATAAAGTCGCAGTCATAGGTATCTTATCCGTAACTGTGGCGATCCATTCAGTTGCGCAGCTGTCCAAAAAATCCAATACTAAACAGGTAAAAGATTCTTTGATCCAACAGGATCCTGTCCTCAGCAATTATGTAAAGGAAACACTGACAGAAAATCTTCCAATTATTTCAGTCGATCCCTTTGAAATAAACGACAAATCTTTTCAAAATATAGCGGCACCTGTAACCGCTTCTGCGGATGTTTTTTTATCACAAGCTTCTTTTAATTTCAGTCCGGTACGATTTCGTTTAAGAGGTTATGATGTTGATAACAGTATTATATATATGAACGGATTGGCAATTGAAAATGCAGAAAACGGTCTTGCTTTTTCTTCATTGTGGTCAGGATTAAATGATGTGTTGAGAAACCGGGAAATTTCTATCGGGTTACAAAACAATAGCTTTTCATTTGGCGCCATTGCTGTTTCAAGTCAAATAGATTCAAGACCGCAAAAGCAAAGAAAGCAGACTTCAATTTCCTATGCATTTGCCGACAGAGGGTATACACATAACTTCTCGTTTACACATGCATCCGGCATTGATAAAAAAGGATGGTCATTTGTTTTTTCGGGAAGCAGGCGATGGTCGGATGAGGGATATGTTCCGGGAACTTATTCAAACTCATGGAGCGGTTTAGTAGGAGTGGACAAAAAGATAGGATTAAAACAAGATCTTTCGCTTGTTGCTTTTGGAACAATTGCTGAAAATGGAAGACAGGGTTTTGCAGTTGCTGAAATGGATTCTTTGGCAGGAAACCATTATTATAATCCTTTCTGGGGCTATCAGAATGGGAAGAAGCGAAATGCGAATATTGCCAGAATAAATCAACCCTATTTTATTTTAACCCATGAATATAGAATTCATAACAACACTTCATTCATAACAGCATTGGCGTACAGTTTTGGTGATCATGGGTCTACATTTCTGGATTGGTATAATGCAGCTGATCCCCGCCCCGATTATTACCGGTATTTACCGAGTTATCAAACTGATCCTTATCAGAAATTCTTAGTACAGCAAAAAATGATGCATGATGAAAATACCCGGCAGATCAACTGGCAAAGATTATATGATGTGAATCGGGGAAGTTTGGAAACCATTCAAGATGCCAATGGTATAACCGGTAATAGTATTACGGGCAAAAGATCACATTATGTTATGGCAGAAAATATTAATCATTTAACAAAATTTGATCTCAATTCTACTTTCAATACAATTATAGGAAAGTATCTGCAATTAAGTTCAGGTGCGTCTTTTGAGTTTCAAAAATCGCGCTACTATAAAAAGTTAGATGACTTATTGGGGGGTGATTTTTTTGTTGACTTGAATCAGTTCGCTGAAAGAACTTATCCTTCGAGTTCAACTGCAAATCAAAATGACCTGGATCGTCCTAACAGGATACTTTCACAAGGCGATCAATACGGTTGGGATTATAATATCATTACATCAAAAGCAAAAGCCTGGCTGCAAACCGTATTTACATTTAAACGGCTGGATTTTTTTATTGCAGCTGAAGGGTCGAATACAAAATTCAGTAGGGAAGGGAATGTAAAAAATGGTTTATTCCCTAACAATTCATTCGGGTCATCGCCGACATTTCATTTTGCAGGCTATGGAACAAAGGCCGGTATCACTTTTAAAATAAACGGGAGAAACTATCTTTATTTAAATGCCGCGAGCATCAGCAAAGCGCCTTCTTCTCAAAATGTTTTTATTTCTGCCAAAACAAGGGATGAAGCACAAGATAATTTAGTTAATGAAAATATACGAACTGCAGAAGCGGGTTATATTTTGCATGCGCCAAAAATAAAATTAAGGGTAACCGGATATTATACAAGATTTGATCATCAATTAGATGTGATCAATTATTATGATGATGATCTTTTGAATTATGTAAACTATGCATTGAGCAATATTTCAAAGCTGCATTACGGAACTGAATTAGGGGTTGACACAAAACTAATCGGCGGATTGAGTTTAAAAGCTGCAGCGTCAATTGGGAGGTATTTTTATGACAGCAGACCAACTGCGGTGGTTACGGTTGATAATACTGCAACCATTGTTGCAAAAGATATATTGTATCTCAAAAATTATTTCATAGGTGGAATGCCGCAGCAGGCTTACACCGCAGGGCTTCAATACCAGGCTGCCAATCAATTCTATCTGAATATTTCAGGAAGTCTTTTTAAAGACAGGTGGATGGATATCAATCCTGTTCGTCGTACTTATCGTGCTGTGCAGAATACAGTTTATCAAACCCCTCAGTGGAATGATATACTTCAACAGACGGCTTTACAGGACCAGTTTACTATAGATGTTTCTGGTGGATATGCACTGCGTGTTTCAAAAAAAAGAAACAGACATAAGACCTTTTTATACCTGAACGGAAGCGTTAATAATTTATTTAACAATCAAAATATCGAATCAGGTGCTTCAGAGCAATGGCGTTTTGATTTCAGCACACTGAATAACGGCAAATTTCCTCCTAAATTTTATTATTCCTATGGACTGAATTTTATGTTCAGCAGTACTATCAGATTTTAAAATCCTAAAACATGTTCTATGAAAAAGAGCCTAATTTTTTTCTTGGTGGGATTCATCATTATTGGATCTGTTTTAATGGAATTTGGGTCCTGTAAAAAGAAATTCGATGAGCCCCCCGCTTTTATTCCAGCAAATATTTCTGCAAACAGTTCGATCAAAGCATTAAAGGCTTTGCATTCAATGGGGGGACTCGAGCAAATCAATAACGATCTAATCATTTCCGGGTATGTGGTGGGCGATGACAGATCCGGGAATCTCTATAAACAAATCTGTATTCAGGATTCTACGGGTGGCATTACTGTTAATTTGGGTGGAAGTAATTTGTATGTTGATTATCCCGTGGGACGACAAGTTTTTATTAAATGCAAAGGATTATACTTAAGTGATTATAATCGGTTGATTCAAATAGGGATGATAGATAACAGTATTCCTTCCAGTCCGAGTTTATCTGCTATTCCAACGACTTTATTTGACAGCTTTGTTGTAAAAGGAAGTTTAGGGAATACGATCATTCCGAAGTTGGTTTCGGTTAATCAACTCAATGATAGTTTACAAAGCATGCTGATACAAATAAAGGATAGCGTACAATTTGTTGATACAGATACTGCATTGACTTATGCGGATGTTTCTGCTTCTAAAAGTTCGGTTAATCGCACGATCAGTGATTGCTCAGGAAATAAGCTTGTTGTTTATACGAGTGGTTATGCAAATTTTGCAGGTGTTAAAACACCCACGGGAAAGGGATTAATCACTGCTCTTTATTTTGTTTACAAAACTACACCCGAATTGATTTTAAGAGATACGGCCGATGCAAGATTGATCCATCAGCGGTGTGCTGCAAATAAAATAACTATTGCATCTCTAAGAACACTTTATTCGGGTTCGGATGTTTTGTTGGGGGCATTATCAGTTAGCGGAATTGTAATTTCAAATTCATCCAATCTTGCTGCTGGCAATATCATCATTCAGGATGGAAACAGCGGCATCGACCTTTATTTCGGCAGCACTGCTACGACGGCAAAATTCAATCCGGGCGATTCTTTATCAATCGATCTGACCGGAGGGGTGTTGACCAATTATAAAGGCATGCTGGAAGCTAATTTGCCGACTACTGCCTTACCTGTAAAAGCCATAGCTACCGGTAGGGTCATTACGCCTAAAACAATAACTATTGCAGAACTCTTAAATAATATATCGACGCTGGAAAACACATTGCTGCAAATAAATAATGCAACTGCGTCCTCAACCTCCGGCACAAGTTTCAGCGGTTATAAAACATTGGCAGATGCTACAGGGAATACAACCTTATACAGTTCAGCAACTGCATCTTTTGCAGGCAGTACATTACCTACCGTCTGTGAAAACTGGGTGGGCTATGCAAATTTGTTTACAACAGTGCAATTTCAGATCAGGAATACCAATGATGTCACAGCCGGTACAGGGTGTATAATAAACAAGAGTTTTAACGCAGCATATACTTTTTCAGGTGTAACAACAACTTCAGGTGCAACTGACCCGACAAAAGCGGCAATTGCAGAGGGTGTTGTTTTTGGATCTTTTATAGCTGTAGGTGTGGGATCAAATTCTTCTGCATCAGGCAGATTTTCGTTTACGTCATGGCCACTGGGAGCAACAAATGGTTCGAATAGTTTTACGGGGACATTGTCTGCATCTCAATATTATGAAATAACAATTACGCCTGGGGCAGGTTATCAATTGGACCTAAATTCTCTTTCTTTTACTTTTCAACGTTCGGCAACTGGCGTGCGGCAATGGGCAGTGCGATCCAGTATTGATAATTTTGCCAATAATCTTACGGCATCCATCAGTCCGGCGAACAGCGCTGTTCTGTCAAACACAAACAATACATTTCAGATCGCCGATCGTGCCACAATCACTGCACAATCGGGCTGCAATATTGCATTCGGAAGCAATCACAATAATCTGACAAATCCTGTGAAGCTTCGGTTTTACGGATTTAATGCCGAATCGACCAGTGGTACATTCAGTTTAAATACTGTTAACATTATCGGGAATACACATTAGTAAATACTTACAATTTATTTTAACTGCCTGTAGCGATACGGGCAGTTTTGGTTTAAATAACTTGTCATCATGTCAGCATCGACAGGCTTGGTATTGTGTTTGACAGGCTGAAGTGATTGTTGCAGAACGGTACTTTGCCGCTAAAAGCGATGCTGTACAAGAGTGCGACGCAACCATCCTGACATTTTTAATCAAAAGCTTGTAACAAAAAATTTCTATTATGCAAAAAGGACAGATACGAGTTCAAACAGAGAACATTTTCCCGATCATTAAAAAATTCCTGTACAGTGATCACGAAATCTTTATTCGTGAGTTAGTGAGTAATGCCATTGATGCATCTCAAAAATTAAAGACCTTGACCGGTATCGGTGAGGCCAAAGGCGAAATAGGTGACCTGAGAATTGATGTGGTTTTGGATGTTAAAGAAAAGACTTTGACCATTTCTGACAAAGGTGTTGGGATGACCAAGGAAGAAGTTGACAAATATTTAAACCAGGTAGCATTCAGTGGTGCCGAAGAATTTTTGACAAAATATAAAGATGCCAATATTATCGGGCATTTTGGTCTGGGCTTTTACAGTTCATTTATGGTGAGCGAAAAAGTAGAAGTATTAACGCAGAGTTATAATGCCGATGCAGCAACTGTTTACTGGAGTTGCGACGGAAGCCCGGAGTTTGAATTGTATGAAGTGGAAAAGAAAGAAAGGGGTACAAAGATCATTCTGCATATCAATGAAGAAAGCAAAGAGTTTTTAGATGCCGGTCGCATCAAAACTATTCTGGAAAAGTTCTGTAAGTTTTTGCCCATACCGATCTATTTTACTGATGTTGCAGAAGAAAAGAAAAAAGACGAAGAAGAAAAGCCGATCAATAACACCAATCCGATCTGGGTTAAAAAACCAAGTGAATTAACGAAAGAGGATTACGAGAAATTTTACAGGGAATTGTATCCATTTGGAGAAACGCCCTTATTCTGGATCCATTTGAATGTGGATTATCCATTTAACTTGACAGGTATCTTATATTTCCCGAAGATCAAGCAGAGTTATGAGATCCAGAAAGATAAAATTCAGTTATACAGCAATCAGGTTTTTGTAACAGATGAAGTGAAAGAGATTGTTCCTGAATTTTTAATGTTGCTGCATGGTGTGATCGATAGTCCGGATATTCCATTAAATGTGAGCAGAAGTTATTTGCAGGGAGATCCGAATGTAAGGAAGATCAATAATCACATCACTAAAAAAGTGGCCGATAAATTAGAAGAGATATTCAGGAATGAAAGAACTGACTTCGAAAAGAAATGGGAAAGCCTTGGATTGTTTGTGAAGTATGGTATGATGACCGATGAAAAGTTCTTAGAGAAGGCCAACAAGTTTTTAGTGATGGAAGATACTGCGGGTAAATTCTATACACTGGATGAATACAAACTTGCCACGGAAGTATTGCAGAAAAATAAGGAAGGGAAACAAGTGATCATTTACACTACCAATCCTGTACAACAGGATGCATTTATTCAAGCTGCTATTTCAAAGGAATATGTGGTAGTGAAGATGGAGACCCTGGTGGATGCTGCTTTTATCAATAATATGGAAATGAAATGGGAGAATGTTCATTTTGTGAGGGTGGACGCAGATATCATTGACAATTTGATCGATAAACAAGATGCAAGTGATAGTGTTTTATCAAAAGAGGAGACAGAGAATCTGAAGAAATTATTTGAATTCCCTGTTCCTGAATTGCATGTAACCGTTGAAGTAAAAGGGTTAAGTACTGATGCGGCACCGGTTGTTGCAACAAGGCCTGAGTTCATGCGCAGAATGAAAGATATGGCCGGAGTAGGTGGAGGAATGACCGCATTTTATGCAACCATGCCGGATGAAGTGACGTTGACCGTTAATGGTAATCATCCGATTTATCAAACATTATTGAAAGAATCAGATATCGATAAGCAAGGGAAGCAAATCAGAAGTTTGGCAGATCTGGCTTTACTATCGCAGGGACTATTAAAAGGGGCTGAGTTAACAAACTTTATCAACAGAAGTGTTGATCTGATGAAATAAAATTTTATTAAAAACTAAAGTATAAAAAAAGAAAAACTAAAGGATGGCAATGAAAGTTGCTATCCTTTTTTATTCACTCAGCCTTATATCGATCACTTTCAATTGCAGATTCTTTTCGCCATTCCATTCATTCATGTCCAAAGTAAAAACAATGTCGATTGGTTTTTGCATTTGTAATAAATGAAATTTCTCGGACATATTAAACCCAATTCCTGTAAAGGCGACCTTGTTTTGTCTGACTGAAAAACGGATATGCTGCTCTTTCACAATCTTAGAAAAGCCTGTATCCATCACTTTCTTTGCAATAAAAACAGGGCGCATATTTTCCGGACCAAAAGGTTCCATTTGGGAGAGTATATTGTAAAAATTGGGGGTTAATTCAGCAAATGAAATTTCCGAATCAATAATGATCTCTGGTATCAGTAATTCAGGTGGAATTGTTGCTGCAACTATTCTTTCAAATGCATTGCTGAATGGGATGACATTCTCAGGTGCTAAAGTCATGCCTGCAGCCGCAAAATGGCCACCGTATCCGATCAAATGTTCCCTGCATGCATGTATCGCTTCGTACAAATTAAACCCGGCTACACTTCTGGCACTGCCTGCAACATATTCACCGCTTTTGGTGAGCACGATGGTTGGACGATAATATCGTTCGATCAATCTGCTGGCTACTATCCCAACCACACCTTTATGCCAGTGTTCCTGAAAGACGACGGTTGTTTTTCTATTGATCAACGCAACATCACTTTCTATTATTGCCAATGCTTCCTCGGTAATGCTGCTATCGGCTTCTTTTCTGTCGGTATTATCGCTATGCAGCATTTCCGCAAATTCCATTGCTTTATTTGCATCCTGTTCAATAAATAACTGAACTGCTTTTTTGGCATCATCCATTCTGCCTGCAGCATTTACTCTTGGGGCAATAATAAAGACCAGATTAACGATATGCATTTCTTTTTGTACAGCTGCCAGTTGCATTAAGGCTCTAATGCCGGGACAGGGGTTTTCGTTTACTTTTTTTAATCCGAAAAACGCCAGTGTTCTGTTCTCCCCTGTAATGGGAACAATATCAGCGGCAATTGCTGTTGCTACCAGATCTAAATATTGTAAATAAGAGTTATCGTCCAGTTTTAATTCTTCACTTAATGCCTGCATCAGCTTTAAGCCAACCCCACACCCGCATAATTCCTTATAAGGGTAATTGCAATCTTTTTGTTTGGCATTTAATATCGCAACAGCTTCGGGTAATTCGTTATCGGGAAGATGGTGATCGCAAACGATAAAATCAATGGCCAGTGTTTTTGCATATGCGATCAGGTCAACACTTTTAATGCCGCAGTCGAGCGAAATGATCAGGCTGAAATTATTTTCTTTTGCAAAATCAATTCCCAATTTGCTGATACCATACCCTTCGCGATAACGATGCGGAATATAGAAATCTATAGCAGGATAAATTTTCTGCAGGAATTGGAACATGCTTGCTACGCTTGTGGTTCCATCTACATCATAATCACCAAAGACTAATATCTTTTCTTTGTTGGAAAAAGCTATTAAAATTCGGTCAACAGCTTTACGCATGTCTTTCATCAGCCAGGGAGAATGCAGGTCTGTTAACTGCGGACGAAAAAAATGTTTTGATTTTTCAAAGTCATCCAAACCCCTCTGAACTAAAATTTTACAGAGTGTTGTATTGATTTTTAAAGTTTCATGCAAAGTGATTGCTTTCAATTCATCAGCGTCTAATATCTTCCATCTTTTTTGCATGAATGTGACGAATAGTTTATTAATGATCCGAATGCTACTATTGAACTGCAGTTGCGTAGTTCCAAATAAATTTCTTTGGGTATTCCTAAACAGTTGGTTTAATATTCAATGAATTGAAGTTAGGAAAGGTTTTTATAAAAACGTGTAATAAAAATTAGTAATTTCTGTCGGTAGTGTAACGGACTAATTCTTCAAGGGCTTGTCTGTACTGGGTGTCGGGGAATTCATATAAAATGGTTAAAGCCTCATCTCTGTAAGCAAACATTTTTTCGGTTGCATATTTGATGCCTCCTGCTTTTTTTACTTCATCGATCACAAATTTCACTTTGTCTTTTTTAGTGTTCTGGTTCTTGATGATATAAATTATCTTTTTGCGGGTATCCGTATCGCAATGATTTAAAGTATAGATAAGGGGTAATGTTAGTTTTTTTTCACGGATATCATTGCCTGTAGGTTTGCCAATATCAGCATTGCCATAATCAAATAGATCGTCTTTTATTTGAAATGCGATACCCACATTTTCTCCAAAAAGCCGGACTTTTTCTATTGATCCCTCATCTTTAAAAGTAGAAGCGGCACCTGAAGCGCAACCAGAAGCTAATAAAGAAGCTGTTTTGCCCTTTATTATTTTATAATAGACATCTTCCTCCAAATTGAGGTTTCTTGATTTTTCCATTTGCAATAATTCGCCTTCAACCATCTCTTTCACCGCATCAGCAAGGATCTGCAAAATCGTGTATTCCTTCTTTTCAAGAGAGAGCAATAAGGCCTTCATCAGCATATAATCACCCACTAAAACTGCAATTTTGTTTTTCCAGAGCGCATTAATAGAAAAGAAGCCCCTTCGTTCCATGGCATCGTCAACTACATCGTCATGAACCAAGGAAGCTGTGTGTAATAATTCTACAATGGATGCGGCTCGGTAAGAGGAATCGTTAATATCGCCACCTAATTTGGCACATAAAAGTACAAACATAGGGCGTAACTGTTTGCCTTTCCGTTTTACAATGTACTGCATGATCCTGTCTAGTAACGGGACCCTGCTTTTAACAGCGTCACGAAAGTGCTGCTCAAAGTGGTTCAATTCATCGTGTATTACCTGTCGTGCTAGTTTCATAAAAATATTGCAATATAACAATCCCCCCACAATAATTGATAAGAAGCAACGTTAATCGACAAATATCTGTCATTAATACAAAGTTTAAACAGCTTTTGGGATATTTTATTTTGTTAATTCATCCACTTTGCAATAATTTTGCATTAGTGATTTTTTTTAATCTCAAATAATTTTTTAATCTCAAATATTAGTTATGGCAAGCAAAAAGTATGTTTTTTTAATGGCTTCACTGATGGTGTTGTTTCAAACAGTCAGTTTTGCCCAAACCAATACAGATTGGGGATGGAACTGGAAAGACAGTTCTAAGATCCCAACACAACGTATGCCTCAGTACAACGAATTTTTAAACAATCAATTCCCTTATCCTGCACAACCAAGAGACCAATGGGAATTAGGTATAGGATTAGGCGTTCCTGTATTAATGGGTGATTTAAACAATTCTGCAGGTTTTGGTGGTACTTTAACCCTGAGAAAATCCTTGAGCCACACGTTTTCAATACGTCCTTATGTTGCTTACTATACCAATAGCGGAAGCGGCACAGGATACGACAATCCCAACAATTTGGTATATAGTGGAACTGCAACTTATGCGTATAAAAACAATTCATTCCATTTTGGAGTTGATTTGATCACTTCATTGAATACCATAAGTTATTACAGAGGTAATCCTACTGTTAATTTCTACTTGATCAGTGGAATGGAAATGTATACGACTACTTTAACTCAAAGCAAAAACAACGGACCATATAACTCATATACAGCAGGTGGAAATAATGGAACATTGAATAAACTTGGTGTTAATTTAGGTGGTGGCGTTGCTTTCAAGATCAGCAATACAGTTAATTTAGCTATTGAAGCAAAAGGTACATTTACCAACAACGATTATCTTGATACATACACAAGCCCTTACAGCAATGCCAATGATTGTTGGTTTTACTCAGGCCTTAAGCTGAATATCAATTTAGGCAGCAAAGCTAAAAATGTTCAGCCTTTATGGTGGATCAATCCAAACAACTATGCTTACAGCGAGTTGAATGCTCCAAAACACATGAAAATGCCTAAGGTTGTATTGCCTGATGCAGATGGAGATGGTGTTACTGACCAATTTGATCTAGAACCAAATACACCAGCCGGTGCTCCTGTTGATAGCCATGGCGTATCAAAAGATACTGATGGTGACGGGGTTCCCGATTACAGAGATAAAGAGCTGTTGACTCCTCAAAAATGTTTCCCTGTTAATAATGACGGTGTTGGAACATGTCCTGAACCAGCTTGTTGCAAAGAACTGAGAGACCAAATTGCTAATATGAAATTAGCTCCAGCTGCTGCTGAGTGTACTTTGTCAGATTTACCAAGTATTACTTTCAAATCTGGTGTTAAGTTGTCTAAAGATGCTGAAAAATTATTGGCAGCTGCTGCTAATAAGATTAAGGCAAATCCAAACTGTAAAGTGAAAGTAATTGGTCATCCTGCTGCAAGTAAAGCTGCACAGCAATTGAGCTATGAAAGAGTTAGCGCAGTGATCAAATATCTAGTTGAAAAACAAGGTATTGCAGAAAGCAGATTCATCTTCAATTATGATGGAGGAACCGGTGATGCTAGCACTATTGACCTACAGGGTACAACAGAAGACGGTCCAAATACAGTACCTTCTCCTCACCCAAACTTAAAAACTAAAGGATAATCGTAGATTTTCTAAAAGAATATAAAAAAGAGCCCTGCCTTAAGGCAGGGCTCTTTTTTATATTAATCTTAACTACGTGTAATCGGTTTGCATTGTTTGAGTGTATAAATTGCCCCGAAATAACTACCTTTGCGCACTTCTATGAAGAAAGTTGTACTTTTTATTTTCTGTATTGTAACGTTAACCTCTTGTTTTCATAAGATTGAAAAGTTGTTTGCGAAGGGGCATGGTAAGTCCTTTAACAAAATACTTAAGAGTCATGATAATGAGTATAAGTATGCGATGGCTGAGCAGTATTATGCAGAAAAGAAATATAATAATGCGCAGATATTATTCGAAGAAATGATTTCGTTTGTAAAAGGAACTCCGCGTTTTGAGGACATGTACTATAAGATAGCATTCTGTTATTATTATCAAAAGGATTATCTTAACGCAGAGAACTATTTTAAGAATTTTACAGAAACATTCCCGGGAAGTAATAAATCCGAAGAGTGTGAGTTTATGAGAGCCTATTGTTTTTATAAACAATCGCCCAAGGTTGATTTGGACCAAACCAATACAACTAAAGCAATTTCTTTGATGCAGGCTTTTATTAATACGCATCCAACTTCAACTAGAGTATTGGAAGCAACTTCTATTATTGACAAGGGCCGAGAAAAATTAGAATTGAAAGATTACAATAATGCGCAACTTTATTATAATTTAGGGTATTATAAAGCTGCTGCAATAACATTTGGGCTTGTGTCTGAGAATTTCCCGGATTCAAAGAAGAGCGATGAGTATAAGTTGCAGGTCATTAAAGCTTATTATAAGTACGCTGAATTAAGTACGGAAGATAAACAACCGGAAAGATTTGAAAAAGTGGTAACAGAATGTGGTGATTTTTCGGAGAGGTTTACCGACAGTAAATTGTTAATCGAAGTAAATAAATATAAAGCGCAATCAACTACTTACCTTAAAAATTTTAAAAATGAGCAAATTAAGAAGGCACCTTAGCGGCAATACATCTAATGTGGTGGAGACAAAAAACCTTGTTGATATCAAATCTCAAACAGGTAATTTGTATGAATCAATTGCTATTGTTTCACGTCGTGCAAACCAGATCAATATTTCTTTAAGGGAAGAATTGCATAATAAACTGGAAGAATTCGCAAGTCATACAGATAGTCTGGAAGAAATTCACGAGAACAAAGAGCAGATTGAAATTTCAAAAGCGTACGAAAAAATGCCAAATCCTGCAATACTGGCCACTCAGGAATTTGTGGAAAACAAGATATATTATCGCAAGAATAATGAAAGCGACCTATTCAGATAAGGTATGAATTTATTAAAATAACAAAACGACAGTAGCAATACCGTCGTTTTTTTTGTTACTTGCAGTCTAATAAAAGCATGTTAAAGACAACTTCCATATTCTTCTTTTTATTCTTCGTTGGTTTTAGCGCCAATGCCCAGGAAATACAGGCTAAAGTAACGGTAAACGCGAGCCGTATTAATACTACTGTTGATAAGAAAGTATTCGTCACCTTACAAAACCAATTGATCAATTTTATTAACAGTCGTAAATGGACCAATGATCAGTTTAATGAAAATGAAAAGATACAATGTAGTTTTTTAATAAACCTTCAATCTATTGTAGAACCGAATGTTTATCATGCAACATTAATTATTCAGGCAGCCAGGCCAGTTTATAATGCAAGCTATCAGACTGCACTAGTTAATTTCCAAGATCAGGATTTTACTTTTAAATATATCGAATATCAACCCATAGAATTTAATGAGAATCGGGTTCAGGGAACAGATGCCTTGGCTGCTAATTTAACAGCTATGTTTGCCTATTATGTGAATATCATATTGGGATTGGACTATGATTCTTTTTCACCCAAAGGAGGGGATCCTTATTATCAAAAAACCCAAAATATTGTGAACAATGCACCCGAGGGAAGTAGTATCAGCGGATGGCATGCATTTGACGGGCTACGAAACAGATATTGGTTATCCGGTAATTTAAGTAATAGCAGAAATAATATAGTGCACGACGTTATTTACACTTATTACCGAGCCGGTTTAGATAAGTTGTATGACAATGAGAGTGAAGCAAGAGGCAATATTCTTCAAGCACTCACACAATTGCAGGCATTCAATAAAGAAGTACCTAACACGATGATTGTAGAGTTTTTATTGCAGGCAAAGCTTACCGAATTAATCGGCATTTTTAAAAATGCCACGAGTGAAGAGAAAGTAAAAGCAGTTGAAATATTGAGTCAGTTAGACGTTGCTAATGCATCACGATATAAAGACGAATTGCGATGAAGATTGCTCTCATTTGTATATATTCTGCTCTGACCATTTTTATTTTTTCCTGTAACAGGAAAAATAAAAAAATAGAAGTACTGCCCTTTGATACAATTAAAGTAGTGATGTGGGACATCTTAAATGCAGAAGAATTTAATAATATACTTATCATAAAAGACTCTACATTAAAAAAAACGAAAAGTAACCTTAAGTTATACCAACAAGTTTTTTTTATACATCATCTTTCAAAAGAACAATTTTATTACAGCTACCAATTTTACGAGCAACATCCAGATCAGTTTAAAGTATTGATGGATTCTGTTTCAACTTACGGATCAAGGCAAAGAGAAACGAGTAATAAATAATTACTAATTTACTGGATAATTTTACGGAATGCTCAAATACGATTATTAAATATGAATAAAGTATTCTTTAACGCTGCAGAAGCAATATTTGATATTGCTGATAATAACATTATCATGCTTGGTGGTTTTGGTTTAAATGGGATCCCTGAAAATTGTATTACAGCCTTAGTTACGAAAGGAATTAAGAACCTTACTTGTATTTCTAATAATGCCGGTGTGGATGATTTCGGATTAGGTTTGTTATTGAAGACAAAGCAGATCAAAAAGATGATGAGTAGTTATGTCGGGGAGAATGCAGAGTTTGAAAGACAATTGCTAAGTGGAGAATTAGAGGTTGATTTGATCCCTCAAGGAACACTAGCGACTAGAATTGAAATGGCAGCTATGGGAATTCCAGCATTTTTTACTCCTGCCGGATATGGAACTGAAATTGCAATTGGAAAAGAGAAAAGAGAATTCAACGGAAAGATGTATTTAATGGAACACGCGCTACATGCGGATTTTAGTATTGTAAAAGCATGGAAGGGGGATACATTGGGCAACTTGGTTTTCAGAAAAGCAACGAGAAATTTTTCAACATCTATGGCAAAGGCAGGAAATGTTACTATTGCTGAAGTAGAAGAATTGCTTCAACCCGGCGAGATAGACCCAGATAGTGTTGATGTTGCAAGTATTTATGTGCACCGCATTTTTCAGGGAACTAATTATGAGAAAAGAATTGAGAAAAGAACGGTCAGAATTAATAATTAAAAATCGCTAAATAAAGTTCAGAACTTACAATGTACGACGCAACGAAGATGATTAGCGAAATGAAAGTTGGTTATATCATATCTCAAATAATAAACTTCAAATAACGTATGCCATTAGATAAATATACAATTGCCAAACGAATTGCACAGGAATTGGAGGATGGGATGTATGTAAATCTGGGCATTGGAATCCCTACTTTAGTTGCAAATTATATTCCCTATGATATAACTGTCATCTTGCAAAGTGAAAATGGGATTTTAGGAATGGGTGCTTATCCTGAAGAACAAAAAGTTGATGCGGATTTAATTAATGCAGGTAAAGAAACCATTACTTTAATTAAAGGTGCTGCATTATTTGATAGTGCTGAAAGTTTCGGGATGATACGCGCCGGCAAAATAGATCTCACTGTTTTAGGCGCGATGGAAGTAAGTGAGAAAGGCGATATTGCCAATTGGAAAATACCGGGAAAGATGGTGAAAGGAATGGGTGGTGCAATGGATCTTGTAGCAAGTGCGAAAAATATTATAGTTGCAATGATGCATACCAACCCCTTAGGGGAAAGTAAATTATTGCCGGAATGTACATTGCCATTGACAGGGGTAAGATGTGTGAAAAAAATTGTTACAGAATTAGCAGTGATTGATGTTACTGAAAATGGCTTTGTTTTGATAGAACGAGCGCCAGGTGTATCTGTAGAAGAAATTAAAAATAAAACGGCAGGCAGATTAATAATTAATGGTGAGATTCCTGAAATGAGAATTTAATTCAATTGTGGATCGATAGGATAATTGACCATTTGCTCATACTCTCCGCCGAGATCCTTCAGTGCATCTTTCCAGATCATGTTTACATTACGGTGAAAAATCAGTTTAGTAGTACCAGTTGTGGTGATCCAACTTTTTGTCTTTAATTCATCTTCCAATTGCCCCTGCCCCCAACCACTGTAACCAATATAAAATCGGATATCACTTTGTTTCAATCTATTCTGTTTTAATAATGCTGTGACTGTTTCAAAATTTCCACCCCAATAAGTATTATCGGTAACTAAGATACCACCATCAATTAAATCGGGGCAATGGTGTAGGAAATGCAAAGTATCAACTTGAACTGGCCCTCCAAAGTAAACAGGGAAATTAATATCTTCAAGATCTTCCATAAGTTCTCCAATATTTTGGTCATATAGCTTGTTCAATACAAAACCAAAACTACCCTCGAACTGATGTTCACATAATAACACAACGGTTCTTAAAAAATTAGGATCTTTTAAGAATGGGTCTGATATGAGTAATGTTCCTGCTGCCAGATCATTCATATACGAAAATTAAGATTTTCAGTCAAATCTCAAAGCAGTATTTTAGGATTTCTTCGTTAAAAGCTTGATAAAGCTGAAACCTATTTCTTTACACTCTTATGGGAGCATTATATTTGTGTTGATGAAGAGAACATTACCTCTTATTGTTATACTGATCACGCTTTCGCTATTAGGCCTTATTTGGTTACAGGCTTCGTGGCTTGAAAATATTTTGGAAGTGGGAGAAGTACAGTTATTCCATAAAGTGAGTGATGCAGGAACAAGTGTTACAAATGACCTCAGTAAATCTGTTCATAATTTGCCATCTTTAAATATCCCTCGAAAACCAGGTTTCAGATTTGGTTTCGATTTGTCAAAATTAACAAGACCTCCATCAATAGCAGACAGATTTTCTCAACAGGATATCTATAAAAAATTAGAAACTTCATTTGAAAATGAAGGATTAAAAAAACTCAGTTTTGATTTTGCGATTGTAAATGATCAGGAAGAAGTTGAAATGCATTCACGAAATTTTGAAGAAGAATTGATGGATACAACAAATAATCATCGGACCATAATACCTATTACATCAGGCAATATCACTGACATTGAGAGTATGAATAGTATTGAAAACCTCATCATCATTGTTCCTGATTATAAAAAGCAGGTTTGGGATTCTTTGAAATGGGTTATTGCAGCAGTAGCTATTTTTATGCTGATTATTCTTGCAGCATTTTATGTAACATTAAAAACACTATTGAATCAAAAAAAATTAAGCGAGATCAAAAGTGATTTCATCAATAACATGACGCATGAATTAAAAACACCTTTGGCAACGATCTCTTTGGCCATTGATGCGATTCGAAATGAAAAAGTATATAATAACAAAGAAAAATTCCAATATTTTACTGGCATTATCAAGGAAGAAAACAAAAGAATGAACAAGCATGTAGAAACTATACTACAGGCTGCTTTGATGGAAAAACAGGAATTGCAGCTTAACTTTAAACAATTGCATGTACACCACATTATCAGTTCAGTATTGGATAATTATGAATTGCAGTTAAGAGATAAACAAGGTAAAGTGAATCTGTTATTGAACGCTAAGAATGACGTGATTAACGGCGATGAGATTCATTTTACAAATTTGATCTCTAATTTGATTGACAACGCAATTAAATATTCAAAAGATAATGTGCTTATAAAAATAACAACCCATAGTTCCAATAAAATTTTAGTAATAAGTGTGGAGGATAATGGTATCGGAATGACAAAAGAAAACACGAAACGAATCTTCGAAAAATTCTATCGAGCTCATACTGGTAATGTACACAATGTAAAGGGATTTGGGTTAGGAATGAGTTATGTAAAAACAGTCATTGATGCACATAAAGGGAAAATTAAAGTGGACAGCACTTTAGGTAAGGGTACAACATTCACAGTTGAAATGCCATTGGATATGGCTTAACTTTTATTCCACAATAAACTTCCGTCACCATAACTTAGGAAACGAAAATTATTGTCAAGTGCATACTGATAGACTTTTCTCCAGTCATCACCAACCAATGCTGCTACTAATAAAAGCAATGTAGATTGAGGCTGATGAAAATTAGTGATCAATCCTTTAATGATTTTGAAGTCGTAACCAGGTACAATTAAGATCTGCGTTTTAGTGATTATTCTCTCCAGATTATTTTGTTTCATCCATTGCAATAAATTCTCTAATGCTTCCTTCGCTGAAATGATTGATGAATCAACATTGTATGGGTTCCATTGCTGAACTGAAATAGCTTCCATACCCGGATTATTCCCGACCTCAGACTCTCGACTAGCAAAGATTTTATAGCCCATCCAATACAAACTTTCGATTGTTCGTAAAGAAGTTGTCCCAACTGCTACAATTGTTTTGTCAATATTTTCTTGTAAGTATCGAATAAATGAATAGGAAACTTCAATAAACTCGGCATGCATTTCATGTTCTTGAACAGTTTCTGTTTTAACAGGTTTGAACGTGCCAGCACCTACATGAAGTGTAACAAAATTGCGCTGAATATTTTTTTCAGATAATTTTTCAAATAATCTTTCTGTAAAATGCAATCCCGCAGTTGGCGCCGCAACAGAGCCATCATGTTTGGCATAAATGGTTTGATAGGTTTCATTATCTTTTTCTTCAGCTTTTCTGTTCAAATATGGGGGAAGTGGAATTAATCCTGCATGATGCAAAACCTCTGCAAATGAGACCCGCACATCGTTCCAATTAAATTCAATCAAAAAATAGTCGTTTCTTTTTTTTGCTATTGAGGCGGATAAAACAATTTCTTTGGAATCATAATTAATCTTTTTTATCAGCGAACCTTCTTTCCATTTTTTTGCACCGCCCACCAAACATTTCCAATACACTTTTTCTTTTTGCAGCATTGCTGAAGTAATATCAGCATATCTTTTATCGGGTTCTAAACAAAATATTTCTATTGTTCCGCCTGATGATTTCTGAAATAATAATCGAGCTTCAACTACTTTGGTATTATTAAAGATTAGTAATGAATCTTGGGGCAGATGATCAGTCAGATTGTAATAGATATCCTCAGAAATATTACCCTCTTTGTAAATCAATAATTTACTCTCATCTCTTTGTGATAAAGGGTACTTAGCAATTTTATTTTCGGGCAAATCGTAACTAAAGTCTTTAATAAATTGTTTTTTTGGATGCATATCAATTCAATATTCTGATTCAGTTTTTGCTATTTTCTAATTTTAGGCCAATCATAGTCAGCAGTTCCGCTTTCTGAAAGTCAAGCCTGATTGGCATCTTGGCTGTTTATCCACAATAATTCACACCAAAATCACAGATAATTTCTCTAAAATCCTAGCAAATGCAGTCTGGAATTGAGTCTTGGGCAAATATAATCTGTGGATAAATACAGTCGGTTCAAATTAGCATTTAAAGTGGGAAAAAGTGTTATTTTGTGTCAACAAGTGGTAATCTTGAACAATATTTATTAACAATGAACGGATTTCACGGCGAATATGAGGCTACAGTTGATGCGAAAGGTCGCTTCTTGCTTCCTGGCGGGCTAAAAAAACAGTTGCCAGAAGGGGAAACGCATTTCATCCTCAGCCGCGGCTTCGAAAAATGTCTCACATTATATCCGATCAAAAGTTGGGAACTCATTATTGCAAAGATTAGCCAATTGAATGATTTCGACCCGAAAGTACGGCAATTCCGCCGTCAGTTTTTAGGTGGTGCAACAGAAGTTGAACTGGATTCAGCTTCACGAATGTTGCTGCCAGCCTCACTGAAGGAATTTGCTAGTCTAGGCAAGGATATCATCCTTGCAGCAGCCCTTGACAGATTCGAAATCTGGGATTCTAGTAAGTACAAACAGCTCTTTGAGGATTTTTCACCCGATACGTTTAGCGATTTAGCGAAAGAAGTGATGGCAGGAAAAAATGTTGAATGATAAATTCTAAATGATGAATGACAAAAAAGTGAAAATGGTAAATAATTCAACACTTAGCATTCGACATTCAGCATTGAACTATCACATTCCTGTCCTCTATCACGAAACACTTGAAGCACTTAATATTAAATCTGATGGGATTTATGTTGATTGCACATTTGGTGGGGGTGGTCACGGCAAAGGGATCCTTGAACAATTAAATGCAAAAGGGAAATTATTTGCATTTGATCAGGATGCTGATGCGCAAAAAAATATCCCTACTGATGATCGCGTGGTTTTTGTGCCTCAGAATTTTCGCCACTTGCAACGCTTTTTGCGATTGCATAAAGTACAACAGGTTGATGGAGTTTTGGCAGATCTGGGAGTAAGCTCACATCAGTTCGATGAGGGTAATCGTGGTTTTTCTATTCGCTTTGATGGACCGTTGGATATGAGAATGGATCAACGTCAGGAATTAAGTGCCGCAGATATTATTCGCACTTATACCGAGCAGCAACTGCACAAATTATTTGAGCAGTATGGCGAAGTAACTAATTCCAAAACATTGGCCAAACAAATTGTACAGCAACGTAAGCAGTTGCCTGTACAAAGTATTACCCAATTCAAATCGCTGATAAGCCCCGTGGTGAAAGGCAATCCTAACAAGTACTTGGCGCAGGTGTTCCAGGCTTTACGAATTGAAGTGAATGACGAAATGGGGGCATTGAAAGAAATGTTGCAGCAGTTACCTGCAGTATTGAAACAAGGTAGCCGTGCAGCTATCATCACTTTTCATTCATTAGAAGACAGGTTGGTAAAAAACTTTTTCCGCCATGGCAGTTTCGACGAACTGCCCCATAACCCCTTCATGTCTGAAACGAAAGAAGCTGTGTTTAAAATAATTACAAAGAAACCCATCACTGCAAAAGATGATGAGTTGAAAAAAAACAATAGAAGCAGAAGTGCAAAGTTGAGAGTAGTCGAGAAGTTGTAAGTGATAATTTTTGAGTGACTAAAGAACATAAAGATACTGTGGCTGTGTCATTCACTTGTACGTTCAGTTCTTAATTCAACAGTTGAAGAGTTCGACGCAACAGGTAATTCTGTGAAATTAAAAAGCGGTAACAAAAAATAAATGGCAGAAATAAGAATAAATACAATTTCAAAAAATCCATTAAAGAAAGTATTTCGGTACGAATGGATAACAGGCAATATGAATTTCTTTTTGTTTCTGAGCGTTTTGGCCGTATTGTATATCGCAAATGGTCACACGGCAGATAGAACCATTCGCAACATCAATAAAACACAAAACGAGTTAAGGGAACTGCAATACGAATACAAAACATTGAAAAGTGAAGTGATGTTTAAGAGTGAAGAATCGCAAGTGTTAAAAGCTGTAGAACCATTGGGTTTAAAGATAAGCAGTGAAGTTCCGGAAAGATTAAAAGGGGAGAAAATTAAATAGTTATTTGAACGAATGGATGTAAAACGCGACATATTATGGAGAGTGTACCTCAGCTATATCGCAGTAGTGATTTTAGGATGTGTGATTATAGCTAAAGCGTTTTACATACAACAGGTGGAAGGAAAACATTGGCGTAGCATGAGTGATAGCCTGCATCAAAAAATTGAAGAAACAGAAGCAGAACGGGGAACTATTTACAGTGAAGACGGGCAAATGTTCAGCACCAGTGTACCGCAGTTTGATGTGTATATTGATTTTGGAGCAGAAGGGTTACTTGAAAAAAATGGAAAGAGATTTAAAGACAATATTGATTCACTGAGTTATGATTTGTCTGATCTTTTTAAAGACAAAACAGAAGGCGAATATAAAAAAATATTAGTCGAAGGATTTAAAAATAAAGACCGGTATTATTTCTTGAGAAAAAACATTTCGTACAGAGAATATCAACAATTAAAAACATTCCCATTGGTAAGATTAGGAAAAAATAAAAGTGGTTTTATGGCAGTGGATAAAAGCAAACGCTTGAATCCTTACAATATGCTTGCTTTCAGGACCATTGGATTGGCAAGGGATTCTTTTAAAGTGGGATTGGAATTAACATACGACAGTATATTGAAAGGAAAGAGTGGAAGCAGGTTGGTACGCTACATTGCAGGTGGAGTAAGTGTTCCGGTGGAAGGGGGATTTGAAACAGAAGCAGAGAATGGAAAGGATATTGTTACAACGATCGATGTTTTTGTACAGGATATAACTGAGAAAGCATTGATGAAGATGATGGTACAGAATGAAGCAGAGCATGGTTGTGCTTTGGTGATGGAAACAAAATCAGGAAAGATAAAAGCCATTGCCAATCTCGGTAAAAGAAATGACGGCTCTTATTTAGAGGATTATAATTATGCGATCAATCCAACGGAACCCGGTTCAACATTCAAACTGGTAACCTTAATGTCATTGCTCGAAGACCAAAAAGTGTCACTTAGTCAAATTGTTAATGTACAAAATGGCGTTTGGCAAACAGCAGGTCAGACAGTGTATGATGACGATGACATGCGTGGTAAAACGGATATAACAGTAAAGCAGGCATTTGAATTCAGTTCTAATGTTGGTATGGCAAAATTGGCAACAATGGGTTACAGCAATAACCCAAACCAGTTTTTAAGGCATCTCAAGAAATTCCGAATGGATACGCTAACGGGAATTGATCTTGTGGGTGAAAGAAAACCTGTTATCATTCGGCCAGGCAGCAGGCTTTGGGGGCCAACTACTTTACCATGGATGGCATTCGGTTACAACCTGCAAGTAACACCTTTGCAAACAATATCACTTTATAATGCAGTTGCAAATAATGGAGCAATGATGCACCCTTATTTGGTGAGTGCTGTTAAAAAAGAAGGCGAAACCATTCTTGAGTTTGAACCAAGAGTTGTAGATGAAAAAATTTGCAGCGATGAAACATTGCGACAAATAAAACAATGTTTAGAAGGTGTTTGCACTGAAGGAACGGCAAGAAAACTTTTTATGAATTCGCCGTATAAAGTTGGGGGAAAAACAGGAACAGCATTGGTAGCAAATGGCAGCAGAGGTTATGCCGATCAAATATTTCAAAGTTCTTTCGTTGGTTTTTTCCCTTTCGAAAACCCGCAGTACACTATTCTAGTAGTGATTGTAAATAAGCCGCATGTTGCGAACCACTTTGGGGCATCCGTTGCAGGGCCCGTTTTTAAAGAAATTTCAGACAGGTTGTATTTGAATTATATACATCAGAATAACTACACAAATATTTCATCAAACAAAAATGATAGCAGCTATTTCAATTATGTTGGATTGAAGGATGATGTGAAACAAGTGATGAAAACAATGCAGCTGCGTTATAGCGATTCAACTTCTCTTATTGAGGATTGGGTAAATATGAACAGTAGTAAAGGCTCAGTTGCATTGATCAATAGGAAAATCAATGAAGGGATTATGCCTCAATTGAAAGGAATGGGTTTGAAAGATGCTATTTATCTGTGTGAGAATATAGGATTGAAAATGAATGTGAAAGGAAAGGGAAGGGTAGAAGATCAATCCATAATAGCGGGAACGCCAATTGCAAAAGGGCAAATCATAAATATTTTATTGAACTGATTTGAAAAAATTACAAGACATATTATACAAAGTTCATCTCAAGCAAGTGCAGGGAAGCACTGGTATTGAAGTGAAAGATGTGCAGATCGATTCTCGCAAAGTGAGAGAAGGGACTCTGTTTGTTGCTATTAGCGGTGAGAAAGTTGATGGCCATCAATTCATTGAAAAAGCAATTGCATTGGGTGCAAAATCAATTCTGTGTGAAGTGATGCCGGCTGAATTTATAGAAGGGATTACCTATGTTCAGGTTAATAATACACATGAAGCAGTGGCTTATGTTGCTCATAATTTTTATGATGAGCCATCATCTAAAATAAAATTAATTGGTGTTACCGGAACAAACGGTAAAACAACTATTGCAACTGTTCTCTTTAAATTATTTACACAGTTGGGTTATAAGTGCGGGTTGATCAGTACGGTGCAAAATCAAATTGCATCTAACATTATTCCATCTACACATACTACACCTGATGCAGTTAGTTTGAATGCATTATTAAAACAAATGGCAGATGAGTCATGCACTCATGTCTTCATGGAATGTAGCAGTCACGCCATTCATCAACATAGAATAACCGGATTACAGTTTACGGGAGGTATTTTCAGCAACATCACACATGATCATCTGGATTATCACAAAACTTTTGAAGAGTATATCAGAGTAAAGAAGAGTTTCTTCGATTGCTTGCCATCTTCTGCCTTTGCTGTTTCTAATCGTGATGATAAAAGAGGTGAAGTGATGTTGCAAAATACCAATGCTAAAAAATATTACTATAGTTTAAAGACATTGGCAGATTTCAAAGGAAAGATATTGGACAATGCTCTAACTGGTTTACAAATGCTCGTGAATGATACTGAAGTACATTTCAGATTGATCGGTGAATTCAATGCTTATAATCTGCTTGCTGTGTATGGTGCAGCTATTTGTTTACATGAGAAGAAGGAAGAAGTGTTAACTGCATTGAGTTTATTAAGTGGTGCTGAAGGAAGATTTGATTATATCATCAGTAGTCATTTGATCATCGGGATTGTTGATTATGCTCATACACCTGATGCATTGGAAAATATTTTATCAACGATCAAAAAATTGAGAAAGGGTCATGAACAAATCATCACTGTTGTGGGATGTGGCGGGGACAGAGATAAAACAAAACGTCCTGTGATGGCACAAACAGCTTGTGATTTAAGCGATAAAGCAATCTTTACCAGTGACAATCCAAGAACAGAGGATGCGAATCAGATCTTGTTGGATATGGAAGTTGGTTTAAGCAGTTCTGCGAAAAGAAAATTCATTTCAATTGTTGACAGAAAAGAAGCAATTAAAACTGCAGTGAGTTTGGCAAAAGATGAGGATATCATTTTGGTTGCAGGAAAAGGGCATGAGAAATATCAGGACATCAACGGTGTGAAACATGCATTTGATGATAAAGAAGTGTTGAGAGAAATGTTTGAATTATTGAATAAGTAGATCATAGGTTATAGCAGACAGTTCATAGTAACGCGATGAACCAAAGCAAAGAACCATTAACCAAAGTATATGCTATACTATTTATTTACATGGTTGCAAGAGCACTACAATTTTCCGGGAGCAGGATTGTTTCAATACCTGACTTTCAGAATTGCTATGGCAATTGTATTGTCTTTGCTGATCGCAACTATATATGGTCATCGTTTGATTTTATTCTTACAGAAAAAACAGATTGGTGAAAGCGTTAGAGACTTAGGTTTAGAAGGACAGATGCAAAAGAAGGGAACACCTACAATGGGGGGGATCATAATTCTCTTAAGCATCTTAATACCTACACTAATGTTTGCAAACCTGCATAAGGTCTATATCCGATTAATGATCCTTTGCACTGTATGGTTGGGTATTATTGGATTCTTGGATGACTACTTTAAGATCAGAGCAAGAAGGACCGCAAAAGAAAAAGGAGAAGCATATAAAAAGAAGGACAGTGATGGGTTGGCAGGTCTTTCGAAAATAATCGGTCAGGTTGGATTGGGAATAATAATTGGTGTCACACTTTATTTTAGTGAAGCTGTAACAGTAGAAAGAGAAATTTTTTCAAGTGATGCACATGCTTATTTGCAAAAAGGAGAAAAATTAGCCAAGGATTCAAATATTGTAGTAAGAACAAATAATGGCACAACACATTATTTCAGAAAAGTAAAAACACCGATAACAACCATTCCGTTTATAAAAGGACATGAATTTAATTACAGCAAGTTGATCAGTTGGGCTGGTACAGGTGCAGAAAAATATACCTGGATCATTTATATCTTAATTGTCACTTTTATTATCACAGCCGTAAGCAACGGAGCAAATCTGACTGATGGAATTGATGGCCTGGCTGCAGGTGTAAGCGCCATCATTGGTGCAGGCTTAGGAATATTTGTATATGTAAGCGGTAACTACATTTTCGCTGATTACCTCAACATCATGTACATACCAAATCTGGGTGAGCTCTCCATTTTTGTTGGTGCATTTGTCGGAGCATGTATTGGCTTCTTATGGTATAATACTTATCCGGCACAGGTTTTCATGGGAGATACCGGTAGTCTGGCTATCGGAGGCATTATTGCATCACTTGCCATTATTGTGAGAAAAGAGTTATTGATCCCGATTTTTTGCGGCGTGTTTTTAATTGAATTGCTGAGTGTAATGATACAAGTGAGTTATTTCAAATATACCAAGAAAAAATTTGGTGAGGGAAGAAGGGTGTTTTTAATGAGCCCTTTGCATCATCATTACCAGAAGAAAGGGTTTCACGAAAATAAGATCTCATTACGTTTTTGGATCATCACCATTATTCTGGTGGTAGCAAGTATAATGACCTTGAAGATCAGATAAAGTTGAATTGTGCGACGCAACGAAGATGGCATGAAAAACAAAAGTTGGCAACAAAAATGAAACACAGATTAGTAATACTTGGTGGAGGAGAAAGTGGAGTAGGTGCTGCTTTATTAGGGAAGCAAAAAGGTTACGAAGTGTTTGTGAGTGATGCAGGTGTGATGAAAGAAAAATATCAACAAGAGCTCATTGAAAACGGAATTGAATTTGAAGAAGGCAAACATACTTCTGAAAAAATTTTGAATGCCAATGAAGTGATGAAAAGTCCCGGTATTCCTGAAAAGAACGAAATGGTGAAAGCCATTCGAGCCAATGGAATTGATGTGATCAGTGAGATTGAACTGGCGTTTAGATTTAAAGGTGACAGCAAAATAATTGCCATTACCGGGAGTAACGGAAAGAGTACAACCACTGCATTGACCTACCACATTTTAAAAACAGCTGGTTTGAGTTGTGGATTGGTTGGAAATATCGGTTACTCATTTGCAAAGCAAGTGTCTGAAGATCCTAAAGATTGGTATGTGGCCGAGATCAGTTCTTTTCAATTAGATGATATAAAAACTTTTCGTGCTGATATAGCAATATTGCTGAACATAACTGAAGATCATCTCGACAGATATGATTACAAATTCGAAAACTATATCAAGAGCAAGTTTAAAATTATTAATAACCAAACGGCAAACGATTATTTCATCTACAATGATGATGATGAGATAGTCACTAAGAATTTTGATTTACTAACCACCCATCCTAACCCATTACCATTCTCTATGAAACATGAAATTAAAAAAGGCGGCTACATCAAAGGCGACCAGATGATGCTCCGAATTCAAGAAGAAAGAGTAAGCATGAGCATTTATGATTTTGCTTTAAAAGGCAAGCACAACAACTACAATACTATGGCAGCCTGCATTGCAGCCACCACCGTCGGCATCCGCAAAGAAAAAATCCGTGAAGCTGTTAAAGATTTTCAGAGCCTTGAGCACCGAATGGAATTCGTTGCATCGGTACGTGGTGTTGAATTCATCAACGACAGTAAAGCAACCAATGTAAACAGTACATGGTTTGCATTAGAGAGTATGAACAAATCAACTGTGTTGATTTTAGGTGGAACGGACAAGGGTAATGATTATTCGTTAATTGCTGATCTAGTAAAGGAAAGGGTTAAAGCCATTGTTTGTATGGGTGTTGACAATAAAAAGATGATTGCTGCCTTTAAAGATATTGTTCCTTCTATTGTTGAAACGCATAGTGCTAAAGAAGCAGTAAATGCAAGTTTTAAATTGGCAACAAAGGGTGATGTGGTTTTATTAAGTCCGGCTTGTGCAAGTTTTGATCTGTTTAAAAATTATGAAGACAGAGGCAAACAATTTAAAGAAGCAGTGAAAGAATTATAATAACAGATTTTATAAGTAATGCTCGAAACCACAGATAAATTATTTTCTCAAATGCCTTCCGTAGAAGGTATGCGATCGCAACTGATGCAACGCACCAGGGGCGATAAATATATCTGGGGTATCGTAATCCTTCTTGCAATTATTTCTGTATTGGTGGTGTACAGTGCAACAGGCTCTTTGGCATATAAGATGAACAGGGGAAATAATGAGGTTTATCTGTTCAAACAACTGGCTTTTATGATGGTGGGTATGTTCATCATTTATTTCCTGCATCGAATCAATTACAGTATTTTCTCAAGGGTAGCTACCATTTTGTTTTTAGTTTCTATTCCGTTATTGATCTATACTTTATTCTTTGGCGCCAAGATCAATGAGGGAAGCAGATGGATTAAACTTCCGATCATCAACATGACATTTCAAACCAGCGATTTTGCTAAACTCGCCTTATTCATGTATCTATCAAGGATCTTGAGTAAGAAACAGGAAGTCATCAAAGACTTTAAAAAGGGATTCCTGCCTGCATTGATCCCAGTTGTGTTGATCTGTGCTTTGATCATGCCAGCTAATTTATCAAACGCTTTATTAACTGGAGCAACTTCTTTGTTGCTGATGTTCATTGGGCGTATCAGCATTAAACATATTTTGTTATTGATATTAATTGCAATGATCCCGATCGGGATCATTGTGTCAGTGGCTGTATTGACTTACGATGGAAAGAAGAAGGAAACAACAACCGCTTCCGCAACTTCCGAAAAAATAAAATCATTCGGTCGTTTTGGTACCTGGGTAAAAAGAGTACAGGATTTCCGATATGCAAAAGATGCAGAAGTCCCTTATCAGGTACAGCAGGCAAAGATTGCCATTGCAAATGGAAATATTTTAATGGGTTTAGGGCCGGGTAATAGCAGGCAAAGAAATTATTTACCACAGGCTTACAATGATTTTATTTATTCTATCATCATCGAAGAATATGGATTGTTAGGTGGTGCTATCATCATCTTTATTTACATGATCTTTTTATTTCGATGTATTCGGATATTCAGAAAATGCCCTTATGCATTTGGCGCATTTCTGGCATTGGGGTTGAGTTTCACATTGGTTATTCAGGCCATTGCAAATATGGCAGTCAATGTAAATCTTGTTCCGGTAACAGGAGTAACATTGCCCTTAGTGAGTATGGGTGGAAGCTCTTTCTTATTCACTTGCGCTGCAATTGGAATTATTTTAAGTGTGGCAAGAAATGTGGAACAATTGGAAGGAAAAGATATTCAGCCTGCAATTGCAAATAATACAGTAACAGAAAATAATAATACAGCAAACGTTAGTGCTGCTATGTAACATCGTTGCGTCGCACTCTTGTACGTTTAGAACAATATTGATCAATGACTGAAACAAAAAATAGTAATAGATTTTCGGAACCAGTAAAAATTATCATTGCAGGTGGTGGAACAGGAGGACATATTTTCCCTGCTATTGCTATTGCGAATGCCATCAAACAAATAGAACCGAAAGCTGATATATTATTTGTGGGGGCAAAGGGAAAAATGGAGATGGAGAAAGTACCCCAAGCCGGTTACAGAATTAAGGGAATTGATATTGCAGGATTCAACAGAAGTTCTTTGATAAAAAACATTGCCTTGCCTTTTAAACTAATTAAAAGTTTTTTTCAGGTAAGAAAAATAATAAACGCTTTTAAGCCTGTTGCAGTTATAGGTGTGGGAGGCTATTCTACTTTTCCCGTGCTACGATATGCACAGTCAAAAGGAATAAAAACCTTCATTCATGAGTCTAATTCTTTCGCAGGCAAGTCCAATATCCTGTTGGGAAAAAAAGCAACAATGGTCTTTGTGGCAAGTGACGGAATGCAAAGATTTTTTCCGAATGATAAAATTGTTGTTATAGGTAATCCAGTAAGAAAAGAGATTGCAGATTCAAATATAGAAAAATGCACTGCATTACAATTTTTCGGATTGGATACAGCAAAGAAAACATTGCTGGTTGTAGGCGGGAGTTTAGGAGCAAAAAGTATTAATGAAGTGATTGCAGCACACTTAATTGATTTTGCGAATTTAAATGTGCAACTCATCTGGCAAACAGGAAAAAATAACGCGCAAGCCTATATTAGTAAAGCAAGCGGATATAAAAATATTTGGGCAAATGAATTCATCAAAGAAATGGAAATGGCATATGCCGCAGCTGATGTGGTAATATCAAGATCAGGTGCAATGTCCGTAACAGAATTATGCATATCAGAAAAAGCGGTAGTATTTGTTCCTTTTCCGCATGCAGCAGAAGATCATCAAACTAGCAATGCTAAAAGCTTGGTTGATAAAAATGCAGCGTTGATGGTAAAGGATGCTGATGCAAAAATGAACTTATTCTCTGTTGCAACTGAACTTTTATTTGATGATGCGAGACAGGAAGAGTTGAGACAGAACATTAGATTATTGGCAGTGAGCAATGCTGATGAAATTGTGGCATTAGAAATTTTGAAAAATATTAAGTGAGCGAATTAGATCACATACGAAAAACATATTTCATAGGCATCGGCGGCATTGGAATGAGTGCGTTGGTAAGATTTTTTGTTTCAAGGGGCGCAGAAGTAAGTGGTTATGATAAAACATCAACACCATTAACAAAGGAATTGGAAAGGATCGGAATCAATATTCATTATGAAGAGAGAGTTGATTTGATCCCAAAAGAAGTGGATGCAGTTGTTTACACACCTGCTATTCCAAAAGATCATAAAGAGTTGCTGTTTTATCAACAGCATAATTATAAAGTAGTGAAACGGAGTGATGTGTTGCAGTGGATCACAGAAAGTTCTTTTAACGTTTGCATAGGGGGTACTCATGGTAAAACAACGGTCACTTCCATGCTCGCTCATATTCTTCGGGATACAGGTTTTGGGTGCAATGCATTCTTGGGAGGTATTGCAGCCAATTACAACACGAATTTCTGGAGTAGTGAAAAAAATGTTGTGGTTGTTGAAGCAGATGAATATGATAGAAGTTTTTTGAAATTGGTTCCTGATGTGGCAGTGATAACGGCTATGGATGCAGATCATTTAGATATTTACGGAACTGCCGAAGAAGTAGAGAATGCTTTTATTCAGTTCTCACAGAAAATAAAAGCCGGTGGATGCTTGGTGAGCAAATATGGTTTGAAAAGGAATGTTGAATTAAATGCGGATCATCATTTTACTTATAGTTATGATGATACAGGAGCTGATGTTCATTCAGCAAATATGAAAGTGCAACAAGGATCTTATTTGTTTGATGTTGTTGCAAAAGATTGGTCTTTGAAAAATGTTTTATTGCATATGGGTGGTCTGCATAATATTGAAAATGCCATTGCAGCCATCACGGTAGCAAGGTATCTAAAGATTGCCGATGAGAAAATAAAAGCAGCAGTTGACAATTTCAAAGGTGTAAAAAGAAGATTTGAATACGTGCTAAAGAATGATGATCATGTTTTGATAGATGATTATGCACATCACCCGGAAGAGTTGAGAGCATTGATAACAGGAGTGAAGAGTTTATTTACAAATGAAAAGATGACTATTGTTTTTCAGCCGCATTTGTTTAGCCGGACGAAAGACCTGGCAGATGATTTCGCTTCAAGCCTTGATCTGGCAGATGAAGTGATCCTGTTGCCAATTTATCCGGCAAGAGAATTGCCAATGGAAGGTGTAACAAGTGAATTGATCTCTGGAAAAATGAAAATGCAGAATACGAAGGTTTTGAGTAAAGAAGAATTGAAAAATTGGGTGAAAGTGCATCAACCAAAATTAATGGTGATGGCAGGAGCGGGAGATATTGATGCATTGGTTTTGCCCATGAAAGAAATATTGAGCAATTAAATGAAGAATATTAATTGGAAAAAAAGAGTAGTGCAAGCGCTATGGCTGCTGATTGGAACAGGCACCATTGTTCTTTTTGGGGCTGCCATGCAAAAGAAGGATCATCGGCCTTGCAGTGATGTGAAGATCGAGATAACCGGAACAGAGAAAGATGTTTTTATTGATGAGAAAGATGTGTTGGATCTGATCAATAGCACAGGGAATATAGTGGGCAAGGATCTGTCGAAGATTGATCTGAAGGCTTTGGAATCTGCATTGGAGAAGAATCTATGGGTTAAGAATGCAGAAATGTTCTTTGATAATAACCAGCTTTTGCATGTGAATATTGAAGAAAGGCAACCTGTGGCAAGGGTATTTAGTGCAGAAGGGAGTTCTTTCTATGTGGATAGCATGGCTGTTCGATTACCCTTGAGTGATAAACTGAGTGCACGGGTTCCTGTCTTTACCAATTTTCCGAGTGATAAAGAAGTAATGACCCAATCAGATAGTGCAATGCTAAAAGCCGTAGTGAAGCTTGGAAAGTTTATAGTAGCTGATAGCTTCTGGATGGCTCAGGTTGCTCAAATCGATATTTCAGGATCTGCAAACTTCGAGATCATTCCAACCATCGGAGATCAGGTGATTGAGTTAGGAAACACAGATGATCTTGAGAATAAGTTTGGTCGCTTGTACAGTTTTTATAAGCAGGCATGGCTTCAGAATGGAATTAATAAGTATGAGAAGATAGAGTTGCAGTATGATCATCAGGTAGTGGCGGTGAAAAGGGGCGTGGAAAGGGCTTTGATCGATTCGGCAAGAGATAAACAGGCTTTGGAAGAACTGTTGAAACAAAATACCCTTGGTGGAAGCATAGACAGTTCACAAACAACTGTAATACAGCCGGCAACCGCAAAAAATATTGCGACAAAGGATTCATCTTCAAAACAGGTGAAAACTGAAAAGACGGTAAATAAAAATCTTGTTGATGGCAAACAAAATAAAGTGAACAATAAATCGTTATCTGTTAGTCATGGGACGGTTCAGCCGAAAAGGGAACCTGTCAATAATGTGAAACCGAAGGCGGTGATGGGAAAGGAACAATAGTCTGAACAGGTATTCTGAAGGATTATTCAAATGAAGAGGATTGATAGGGAAGTGAGCTGAAAATGACCAGAAAGAGACGAATGAATTTAAGAGTTAAAGATTGGAAATATATATAAAACCGTATCCTCGAATAACAACAAAAAGCAACTTATGAGTTTACATGAAGCACCTATTATTGTTGGATTAGATATTGGCACAACCAAGATCGCTGCTATTGCCGGTAGAAAGAATGAACATGGCAAATTGGAGATATTGGGTTTTGGCCGTGCAAACAGTAATGGTGTTCAACACGGACAAGTTTTAAATATCGATCAAACGATCAAAGCTATTCAGGCTGCTTTACAGAATTGTTACGAAAGTAATCCTGATCTGGAAATAAATGAAGTGTATGTTGGTATTGCGGGTCATCATATCAAGAGCCTGCAAACACGCGGCGATATGGTACGTCAGGAACCTGATAATGAAATTCAGGCTTGGGAGATCGATCAATTGGTAGAGAATCAACGTAAAACCTTTATTCCTGCGGGCGATCAGATCATTGATGTGATCCCACAGGATTTTCACGTAGATAATATTCAGAACATCAAAGAACCGATCGGATTCAATGGTGTGAAAGTGGGAGCGAATTTTCATATCATCACAGGTGATAGAAATGCGATCAGAAATATTAACCGTGCCGTAGAAAAAAGCGGATTAAAAACAAAGGACTTGGTTTTACAACCATTGGCCAGTGCAAGTGCCGTAATGAGTGATATAGATATGGAAGCAGGTGTCGCCATTTTAGACATTGGCGGCGGTACCAGTGATTTGGCTGTTTTTTATGAAGGCATTTTAAAACACACAGCAGTAATTCCTTTCGGTGGCGAAAACATTACTAACGATATCAGGATGGGTTTGGGAGTATTAAAGAGTCAGGCCGAAGCAATGAAAGTACAGTTTGGCAGTGCTTTGGCCGAAGAAGCAAAAGCAAATGCTTATATCACAATTCCGGGATTGAAGGGAATGCCTGCAAAAGAGATCAGTGTTAAGAATTTAGCACAGATCATTCAGGCAAGAATGACCGAGATCCTTGATTTTGTGGATTATCATTTGAAACAGATCGGATTGGATAATAAAGCCTTGAATGGCGGTATCATCCTTACAGGTGGCGGTTCTCAGCTGAAACATTTGATCCAGCTTACAGAATACATCACCCATCTGAATGCAAGGATCGGGTTGCCGAACGAACATCTGGCACCCAATCATATCGATGAATTAAAGAAACCGATGTATTCAACCTGTTTGGGGTTGATCTTAAAAGGCTACAGCGATTACGAACATAAGTATAAAGATTTTGCCGACAGATTCAAGAAAGTGGAAGTGCCAAAGAAACTAACTGTTGAGAAAGAAGAAGCAAAAGTTGAAACAGAAGAAAAAGTTGTGGTAGATGTGAAAGAGCGAAAAGGAAAATTCTGGGACAAGTTCAAAAACAATTTGATCGACTTGTTCAAGGAAGAAGAAGACCAGGTTATAAAATGATAAAAGTTGGATGATGAATGTTAGATTGAAAACACTAGCATTTACTATCAAACTGTAGAATATAGATCCGATCCCTTTAGAAAACCGGTTCATTACTTACTAACCGTTAAACCGTAAACTATGATTCACTTCGATTTACCGAAGCAGAAATCATCAATCATCAAAGTTCTTGGTGTTGGTGGTGGTGGCAGCAATGCCGTTAACTTCATGCACGCTCAAAACATTGAAGGTGTTGATTTCATTATCTGTAATACCGATGCGAAAGCAATTGAGCAATCCAAAGTCCTCAACAAAATTCAGTTAGGCCCGCATTTAACACAGGGTCTTGGAGCAGGTGCTAATCCCGAAGTTGGGAAAGCTGCAACTGAAGAATCATTACAAGAAATTAAAAGTATCCTGGAAGTAAATACCAAGATGGCATTCATTACTGCCGGAATGGGTGGTGGTACAGGTACAGGTGGTGCGCCGATCATTGCAAATATTTGCAAAGAGTTGGGCATTTTAACTGTTGGTATCGTAACTACTCCTTTTGGATTTGAAGGTCCGCGCAGAATGCAACAGGCTGAAGAAGGGATCAGACAATTGAAGCCTTATGTTGATACATTATTGGTGATCAGCAACGATAAATTGCGCATGCAATATGGTAATTTAAAAATGAAAGAAGCTTTCAGCAAAGCTGATAATGTATTGGCAACTGCTGCAAAGTGTATCACTGATATTATTAATAGCCGCGGACATATCATTGTGGATTTTGCCGATGTATGTACCGTAATGAAAAATGGTGGTGTGGCTATTCTGGGTAAAGCAGAAGTGGATGGAGAGAACAGGGCAATACGTGCAATCGAAGAAGCATTGGCTTCTCCTTTGTTGAATGATAATGATATTAAAGGAGCTAAATGGATCCTCATCAATATCAACAGTGCAGAAGGTGATGATGAGTGTACGATGGATGAAGTGGAAGTGATCAATAATTACTTACGCATGCAGGCAGGTGAAAATACCGATGTGATCGTTGGTATGGGATATGACAGCACTCTCGATAAAAAGATCGGTATCACATTAATTGCAACAGGATTTGACTCTCGAGATCCATTTGCAAAACCGGTTGCCGTAAAGAAGCCTGAACCAAAGTTGGAAAAGATCGTAATGACTTTGGGTATGGAAGGTGAAGAAGAAAAATTAGTTGCAAAACCAGCACCTATAGTGGAAGAAAAAGCAGCACCTGTTGAGGAAGAGCAATATTCTTTCACACCGTTATTGAAAGAAATAATGGAAGAAGAAGAACCAATTCAGGTATTCAATACTCATTCAATGGAAATAGTTTCTGAAGAAGAAGAGATCCTGGATGAAAAAGGGAATGAGATCCTGCATTTTGAATTGAGCACAGAAATTACGGAAGAAATAATTGTGACTCCGACGGTTATTGAAGCAGAAGTTACTCTTCCAAAAGTTGTAGCGGAAGAAAGCCTTAACAGTTTTGTATTATCAGAAAAAACAGTTTCAACAGTTGCATCACATAGTTTCCTGTCAAAGCCTTCAAAGATCTATGAAGAACCAGAACTGCATCAGGAACAAATTGTTCAGCCGGCAAAACCTGTTGTGGAAGAACCAGTTTATGAATTACATGTAGTAGAAAAAGAAGAATCAGTAACTGAAATGACATTTGAAGTAACTGAAAAAGAAGAAAAGGTTCAGGCTCCTGTTATCAGCATGCAGGATGTTGAACTGGATGAAGCAGAAGAACAAAGAAGAAGAGCGGCTGAACGAATTCAGAAGCTGCGCAACTTGTCTTTTAACATGAACACTTCCGATCCTAACAATGAATTTGACAGTGTACCTGCTTATATTCGTCGCAACATGGAATTATTCGGTAACACACTCACTTCTGTAGAAAACTTTTATAGTAAGTATACGGTGAATAAGGATGAAAATAACAATACCCATATTTCTACTATCAATACTTTCCTGGATGGTAAAAAGCCGGATTAATATTTTTTCAATTGTTTTTTAGTTGTTAATCCCTTCGATGAAAATCGAGGGGATTTTTTTGTGACCATTTTTGGGAACACAGGTGCGATGTTATATTGGAAAGTTTCGTTTTCAAATGATCAGGGATTTAAATTTTTGATTACTTGCTTTAGTGAATATGCCTATTTAAAACATAATAGATTGTTTTTGAATTAGTTAGGTAAAATACGAAAAGCTACAATCTATATCGGAAATCGAGCAAACCCATATTGCATAGAAGCTATGACATATGGGATTAAAGCAAACCCATATTGCATAGGAGCTATGACATATGGGATTAAAGCAAACCCATATTGCATAGAAGCTATGACATATGGGATTAAAGCAAACCCATATTGTATAGGAGCTATGACATATGGGATTAAAGCAAACCCATATTGGATTGGAGTAAATCCATATTGTATTGGAGCAAAACAATATTGTTTTATGCCTTACTCAATCGTATTTGATCTCTTTATTCTGAATGAAATACCTTCAATCATTAAATATCGATGAGCATATTTTGTATATAGTTTACCGATACTTTTAACAAAAGGCTTCTTTTTCTTGTTATCTAATAAAACAATTTTATGGCAACAGTTTTAATTACCGGCGGTACAGGAATGGTAGGCAGGCATCTGACACAGAAGCTGATCGAAAAAGGATATGAAGTAATTATTCTGAGTCGTAAGTCGGAAGTCGTAAGTCGGGAGGGAACTGTGAGCTTTGCAAAATGGGATGTTGAAAATCAAACCATCGATAAAGCAGCAGTAGCAAAAGCTGATTATATCATTCATCTGGCCGGTGCAGGTGTAGCCGACAAAAGATGGAGCGAACAAAGAAAAAAGCTGATCCTTGATAGCCGTACACAAAGCAGTGCATGCATTGTAAAAGCATTAAAAGAGATTCCTAATCATGTGAAAGCTGTTGTGAGTGCTTCAGCTATTGGTTGGTATGGTCCGGATACAACTGAAAGTCAGCAGACAGGATTTAAAGAAAACGCAAAAGCCGATACAGCATATTTAGGAAACACTTGTCGACTCTGGGAAGAAAGTATTGAACCAGTTACAGCTTTAGAAAAGCGTTTGGTGAAATTAAGGATCGGGATAGTATTCAGCAATGCCGGTGGTGCATTAGCGGAGTTTAAAAAACCTTTGCATGCAGGTGTGGCAACCATCATGGGTTCGGGAACACAAGTGGTGAGTTGGATCCATATTGATGATCTGTGCAGAATGTTTATTTACGCTATTGAACATGATGAATTGAGTGGGGCTTATAATGCAGTGGCAACAAGCCCTGTAACCAATAAGCAATTGATCATTGCTTTAGCTAAACAAATCTGCGGACGCGTTTTCTTTCCAGTTACTGTTCCTGCATTTGTATTAAAAATAATGCTGGGGGAAATGAGTATTGAAGTATTAAAGAGTGCCAGAGTGAATAATGATAAAATAAGATCAACGGGTTTTGATTTTTTATATCCGACTGTTGAAGCCGCATTTAAAAATTTAATAGGAACACAGATGACGCGGAGAGGACGGATTTGAAACGGATTTTATCGTGCTGTACAGAATTTTTTAATTGCCACTGAAGCACTGATTTAAGCGGAATATTACTGAAAAAATAAAACCGAACTCTGCGTTCGGTTTTATTTTGATGCACAATGTTAAACAGTTGAAAGGATTGCGACGCAAGGGACGATGCCATAAATACTGTCGCCTGTATCCTAATCCTTTTTCTGCTGTGTTAATTTTGATTCAGGCAATTTTTCTTTTGAACCAATTTTCTCTTTATACAATTCAGGATTCACTTTTGCAGGATCTCCCTGATACACCCATGTGATATTGGTAATGTATTTATTGAAAACCCTGTTCAAATCCGCTGTTGTTAGTTTTTTAATATCATCATTTAAAGTGAGTGATCTGCGCCAGTTATTATGTAATATTTCATTAGCTGCCAAAGAAGAAGCCTGTGCTGCATTGGTTTCCTGTTTGTAAAAGAAGCTGGTGACATAAGTTGTTTTCATGTCTTTCAGTTCTTCCGGTTTAAAGCCTTCTTTCCTTGTTTTATCGATCAGTTTGTTGGCTACAGCAATGTATTTATTAGGATCAGTAGTAGAAACAACAATGTTTGCTGAAGGGGATGTACCACCATCAAAATAAGTATAGGGTGCATAAGACAAACCATTATTGGTCCTTACCTCCAGGAAATGTCTGTCGTATAAGATCTGCATCGCTATTCTGAATGCATTGAAATCGGGCGTGCCGGGTAATGGTCCGCCGGTAACACCCTGAAGATAATTGGTGGCGAGATCTTTTTTCTCTGCCGTAAATGTATTTTTTGCAGGGTTGTATGATTCCTTTTTCAAAGTAAATGGTTGACCTGCGGGAATTGCTGTCAATAGAGACTGAATTTTACTTTCGATCGTTGATTTATCCAGTTCGCCAACGATTACGATCAATAATCTTGATCTGGTTAAGATGGATGAATAATAAGCTTTTGTTTCAGCAGCAGTTAATGCTTTTATATTTTCTTCTGTTCCTTCAGGAGCTTTCGCATAATCCTTTCCGGCAAAAGCAGTTTCTTTTGCTAATTTGTTGATAGCATAATCGGGTTGAGATGCCTGTGCTTTTAAACTATTTATAGCATCTTGTTTAATGCGGTCAAATTCTTTTGTATCAAAACGAGGTGAGGTTAACGCATCAACATACAAAGGCCAAACAGTTTCAAGATCGCTTTGAATACAGTTTAAAGTAAAAGTGGAATAATCTTTTCCGGCAGAGCCGTTGATCTGAGCACTTACTTTATCTAACTTATTTTTAAAACTGTTCTTATCATCTTTTGCAGTGCCGCATTCGGTCAATGCACTCATGGCGAGACTTTCAATACCCGCTTTGTTAGCAGGATAATTTTGTACACCACCTCTTATCAGTGTCTGTATTTCTACGATCTTATTACCACTGGGTTGTACGATCACTTTTACACCGTTAACAGTTAGTTCGTAAGCAGTTTTATTTTGGGCATATACAAATACAGCTGTTGCAAAAAAGAACAGCGTAAATAGTATTTGTTTTGTGAATGATCTTATCTGTTGCATATATCAGGAAGTTTAAAATGTAGAATTATGGTTTAAAAAATTCTGAAACATTTGCAGCTTTGTTCATTTCAGCATTGATGATGATGCCGGCTACATAAGGCTTGCCGGTGATATATCTTGCGATATATTTTCTGATATCTTCTCTGGTAACTTTTAAACAGTTGTCGGTATAATCTGTATAAAATTCATAAGAAGTGCTGCACCAATGATAGGTAAGCTGGCTGGCTAATGAAGAAGGCTTTTCCTGATTCCTGATATTGCTTCTTCTTAAGATCTGTTTCGCAGTTTCTAATTGTTCATCTGTAAAATAATCGGGTTGTTGCCATAAACTGATCTGATGCAATATCTCGGCATTGCATTCTTTCAATTTAGTTGGATTAGGTACAACAAAAACACTGATGGGTCCAACATATTTGCGGGTTTCATAACTAAGACTTGCATAAGTTGCAAGGCCTTTATCAACGATGGCCTGTTGCCATTTGGAAGAATTCAATCCAACAATGGTTGAGAAGACATCTGCAGCAACAGTGCCTGCAGAATCATTTCTATAATCAGGACCCTGCCACCAATAATTACTATAGGGTGTTTGCGCAATGGAAGATTCTTTGATAAAGTATTCTGTTGCTTTTAAAGGTGGGAATTCAGGTATAGGATATTTTTCATGAGGATTAAAGCCACTGTTTGCCCAATCGCCAAAGATCTTTTGTGCATAGGCAAATGCCTGATCATGTTTTACATCGCCGCAAATGACCAACAATGAATTATTTGGGAAATAATATTTGTTTTTGATGATCATCATTTTCTCAGGTGTTGCGGTATTGATGATATTATGATCGCCGATGGCATTTTTTCTAGTTACCAGATCACCCCACAATTTCTTTTGGCATTCGTACCAGATCTGAAAACCGGGATCACTTTCTGCTCTTTGAAATTCGCCATCCACAACAGGCCTTTCCTTTTGCATGTCTTCGGGCCTGTAGATAGGGAAACGAATGGCTGCATTCAGGAATTTTAATCCCTGATTTAAACTGTCTTTATCAAAAGTGAAAAAATAATTCACTCTTTCCACATCTGTTGTACCATTCCAGATAGCTCCCAGTTCCTGTGTTCTCTTTAATAATTTTTCCTGAGTGGGATAATCCTTGTTGGCTTTAAAGAACATGTGCTCGAAAAGATGTGAAAGACCACTGTATTCGGGACCTTCGGTATAAGCACCGTTCTTTACGGCTATTTCAATGGTTGCCAAAGGCACTTTATTGTTTTCGATCACCACTACTTCCAGGCCATTGCTTAATTTTTGCCAGAAATAATCCTGCGGTAATCTTGGTTGTGCAGGTACAATGAATGGAAAAAGTAAAAGCACAAAGAGAATTTTGTTGACTTTCATTTTTATTTTTTTTAGTGAATAAAAGATACAATTATTTTTGAATCTCTTTAGTATTTATATAAAAAAATATAGTTGCATATTCATGAAGAATTCGATTAGGAGCAGTTTTGTACAACCAATCCATTATTTGAAAAGGAATTAGTCAAACAAGAAATAAATAGAGATATTCTCGTTTACTAAAGATCTCTTTTCTTGTTCATATAATAACATAGCCACCAGATAGCTGAAGTAAGGATCAATGTATATAAAATATGCCAGTTAATTTCTATCAGGGATTTTTTATAGGCATCATTGGATGCTTCATTTATCTTCCCCAGGAAATTAGGCATCGGCAATAATCTGTTTGGAATTTCAAATGGTAAAAATTCACGAATGCCCCATTCTTTGAACTTGAAATATGTTTTAATGATATTCTCAATGATGAGTGAATAAAAAATAAAAATACCCAATGCAATGAATGCCCTGCGTAATAAAAATGCTAATAAGCACGCCCAGCTGAGATAAGCAAATGTTTGAAGAAAAAATAGTGGGATGTACTGTAACTCTTCTGCCCAACGGGTTACCCGGACCGTATCTGAATAATAAAATCCGAATATTGCTGCTACGATAGCAAATGAAAGCGTAACGATTAAACTAATGATACCGACATCGATCATTTTAGCATGAATGAACTGATTGCGGCTCCATCCGTCAATAATATTCTGCCTGTTAGTTTTAAAGGTATATTCATTGCTTACCATCATGATGATCAATAGCGCAGGGACAATTACAAAAAAGGATGAAAAATAAGCAACTGAATGCCAGGCATCCGGAAATGCAAAAGGATTGCCTAATAAAAATTTAGCAACATTGCCAGCCATGTCTTTTCTGCCAATTACACTTTCATACACATGATGAAACATATAATTGATGCCCGGATAAGTGAGGGCAACAATTCCAAGCATCCACCAGAAAGCAGGATATTTTTTTATTTTAAGCCATTCGATCTTTATAAGTGCTTGCATGATACATTATTTTGTATTTCACGAATTTTGTGAAACTGTTTCAGTTAGTTATTGGTCAATTCAAAGAATTTGGTCTCGAGGCTCTTACGTTTCATCATCAAATGGTTCAGCGTAATTCCCTTTTCAAAACAAAAACGATTTACTTCTTCAAGATTTGCTGTGCCTGCAGGGAAGAAAACATGAACCGTTTTTCCGTCTGGTTTTACACTGGTGACCCCGTTAAAATGCTGTAATGTTGTTTCCAATTGCAGCAGATCATTTGAACTGATCTCAACAATGTCTTCATTCACTAAAACCTCATCTACGGCTCCTGCAGTTAATAATTTCCCCTTCTTCAAAATGGCAACATGTGTACAAACTTTCTCTACTTCATCCAATAAATGGCTTGCCATGATAACGGTTACACCCCTTGCAGCTAATTCTTTAATGAGTCGTCTTATTTCTGCTATACCAACAGGATCTAATCCATTAGTAGGCTCATCCAAAACCAAAACTTTAGGATTGCCAAGTAAAGCTGCACCTATTGCAAGCCTTTGTTTCATTCCCAAACTATAAGTGCTGAATTTGCTTTTTTTGCGTTGTGTAAGATTAACGATCTCCAATGCTGCATCAATATCGGCAGGTGTTCCTCTTCCGCTGATGGCTTGTGTGATATTCAGATTATCTACTGCAGACAAATAATGGTAAAAATTAGGTGTTTCCAAAAGTGAACCAATCTTTTTTCTGCAATCAGGTGATCCTCCCAATTCACCAAACCAGGAAAAATTCCCTGTGTTCGGTCTCAGGATATCTAAAATGATGCTTAACATGGTTGTTTTACCGCTGCCGTTTGGACCGAGGATGCCAAATACGCTTCCTTCGGGCACTTCAAAGGAAACATCATTTAATGCCTGAATGGAACCATAACGTTTACTGATATTGTGTAAGGAAAGAACCGGATCCATAATTATTATATTGATGATTATAATAATTAAAGGTGAGGATTAATTTTTACTTTTCATCAACCACTTATGTAAATACCTTTCGATGTTAATATCGTTTCTTTTGATAGAGAATTTATCGTCATAATCCCATAAAACTGTTTGAATTCCCAGATCACTCAAATCGCCGGTCACATCTTTTAAGTAATGTTTTCTGGATCTACGGTCAGCTAATTTAATAACGCCAACTTCGGTACAGATAAGTGGCATATTATTTCTTAAGCAGGTTTCTGCAATGGTTTTGAACCGATTGCGAATGAATTCGTTGGTAGCTTCCTGTGGATATCTACTTAGTTCTTTATTGTTTGTACCGCTGTTTTCTACAAATACAGCAGCAGGCATCCTGCTTTTTTTGTAAGGATATGGCAATTTTAGAAGTGCAGTTTTGTTATTTGTCCAGTCTGCACCCTGATGTGTAAAGATAAACGGTTCATAAAAATGGAAGCTGTAAAACAGTTTATCATCCGGCAATCTGCCCATAACATTTAATTCGTCAAGGCTATTATAATTAACGGCACCAATAATGTAGATCCTGCTTTTGTCTTCATACCGTAAATTCTGGATAATTGTTGTGATGGTTTTTTTCCACAGAATACCGTTCATCACAGGTTCATTGTATAATTCAAAGAAAAGGCTGGAATAACCCTGCCCGGAAAATTGACGCTGGACCTGTTTCCAGATCCATGAAATACGTTCTATTTCACCGGATGTGTTGTCGTTGTTGAGTTTACCATAATGATACGTGATGATAAGATTCAGTTTCTTTGCTGTGCAGGCGTTGAAGATATCTTTCAATTTGCTGATGATCTGGGGCTGTAGATTGAAGGATTTTGGTGCTAAAAAATTATCAAAAGCAACCGGGATGCGAATTGTTTTAAAGCCTGCTTTGGCTATATTATTTATTTTCCCGCTAATATCTTCCTGATATAAAAATTCGGGTGTGGTCCAGTAATGTTCAAAAAGAGAGATATTCACTCCGCCGCCTAAGTTTTTTTTGATATCTGCAAGATTATCATCCCTAAGTTTTGCACTTAATGTGGATAGTGATACACCAAACAATAAATTTATCCCTAAAAAAACTCTTATTAATTTAATGTATATTTTCACAGAATAAAGAATTGATTTTCAGAATGCATAATACCCTATATGCCCAATAATTTTAAATTTTCCTTTGTAAATATAAATAAAGAGGCGTTTGCTGACGAACTTAATAAAAAAGGTATCTATTATGCCAATGTGGTAATGTGGACCGTTCTTTTTTCTCTTCCTCTCTTTTGGCTACTGGATTTTCTGTTTCTGAAAGACATGTGGACTGATCTGATGTTGATCAGATTAATTGTCGCTGTTATATCCTACATAATTTATATCATTGGCAATAAGCGTGAGTGGAATTATATTAAAACCATCACATGGTTTGTTGTGGTCAATCTTCTGATGCATGCATCCTTTTGCGGAATGCTCCCCCTCAATCATGTGATGCCTTATTTTCTTATTCTTTCAGTTGCGATCTTGCTGATTAATACTGCTATTTTTTGGCCACCGATTTATTCTGTATTTATTTGCCTGTTGACATATTTTGTAATATTCATACTTTTTTCAAACAGGGAAAGGGTTGATAAATACAATTTGCTGATTTCACATGGCGGCGGAGTTTATTTTGTTGTATCGGCTTTTTCTTGTTTGATTGCCTATAATCGCTATGCGATCCTGAAAAGAGAAATCGCTAAAAACATTTTGATCGATGAGGCAAAAAACCGCCAGTTAGAACAAAATGAAAAGATAAACGATCAGAAATATGTAATTGAAGATGCTAACAGAAAGTTGAAAGTACTGAACGATTACAGGCATAATACCCTGAATATAATGCTGCATGATTTCAGGAATTTCACCGGCTCTATTCAGATGTCAATAGATCTGTTGAAAAACAAATCCGATAACCTTTCCGAAGAGCAGAAAGAAATACTAAATTACATTAGCACGGGTAATGATAAACTCAATTATCTTTCTGAGAAACTGGCTGCTTCGGCTGATAGAGATGAGGCCAAAGTGCAGTTTACTCAAGAGAATTTTGATATCAGCCCCGAAGTGGAACAGGCGGTTTTGGATGTGGCAGATTCGGCTCAGATCAAACAGATCAACCTGCAATTGCATTTGTCTGCATCACCTATCATGGTGCATTTGGACAGGCTATTTCTTAGTCAGGTTTTATTTAAACTGTTAACAAATGCAATCCGGTATGCAGAAGCAGATTCGATAATTACAGTGCATACCAACCGGCAAAATGACAAATGTGTGATTGAAGTAATTAATATCGGAAAATTGGTTGGAGTTGCAAAGATGAATGAACTGTTCACTAAATTACAACCCTTCAGATCTTTAAAAGAATCTGTAAAAAGCGACTCGGAAATGGGATTCTCAGTAGCGAAAAAATTGACTGAAACCATGGGGGGGACTTTTGCATACAGTAGCGATGAAAACACTGGAAATTATTACAGAATAGAATTTAACTGTACCCAATTTTAAATAGAAACAATATGAAATCTAAATGTCTTCTTTTTTTGATTTTTTTAATCAGCAGTATTGGCGGTGTGCTTGCCCAATCTCAACGAACATTCGAATCTATGGGTTATGATGATGAATCGATCGTTGGTATTACAGGATCGCTCAGCTACTTTTTAAAAGTAAAACCTGACGACAATGTAGATCAAAGCAAGATTTTCATTAATATTCGGGCATCTCAGGTATTGAACCCGAATAATTCTGTTGTTGTGGTTTATTTAAAGGATGAACCTGTATTCACACAGAGGATCATTGCTTCAGCAGTTGATACTATGTTCACAGTTATTGTACCGATGAACAGAAAATATTTACAGCCTGACGGTAGATTCATTAAGCTGAAAGTATCTGCAAAAATGAGTGTTGGAGACGAATATTGTAAAGATGTGGATAATCCAGCTTGCTGGATAGCTGTTAAAAATTCATCTTTCTTAGCATTGAATAACTCCGGACCACTTTCTTATAAACGTAGTATCAAGGAATGGATACAGGAATTTAATTCGGTTTATACACCTGCTTCATCAGATCTGGATGATCTTACTGCAGGTGGAATTATTTATACTTTATTAAAACAAAATTCACCTTTACCGATTTTTACCGGAATGTATCAGCAACAAGACACTGTTCCAAGTGGTATCGTTATCGGTAGTGCAGATAAATTGCCTCTTCTGGTTAAACAGGTAATCCCTTCTCTTGCACAAGGGCAAGGCTTAATTATGGTTGCAAGAGTGAATATTGGATTTACATCGAAATTAGTGTTGGTTGTTACCGGTGCAGATGCAACTGGATATCGTAAAGCGATCAATACATTAGCAAGTAACAAAAGGATCAGTAGTGCATTTTCAGACAGAATGCTGATCAATGAAGGTGTGCCAAGCAATGTTTCTATTGATAATCCATCTCCATTGATTACTGCCTTGGAAGATATTGGAGGTAATCCTGCATTGATGGAAGGTATTGGCGGATTGAGACAAAAATATAATTTCTCACTCAGCGAATTCAATGCCATTCCTAACAAACTTACTTTTCATCTCGAAAGTTATTTCTCAGTTTTAAAGCCAGATGACAGAGGCTTTCTGAATATCTATCTGAATCAGAATTTGATCTTCAATGCTTCGTTGATGGATAGAACCAACTTCATTGATGATATTGATCTGAAGCCTTATCTGTTAAGCAAATTCAATACACTCGAGGTTGAATTTAGATTTCATCCGGGTACAAACATTTGTAAGGATGGATTTAGTAACTTCTTTGCATTTGTAAACGTAAAAAGTTCTACACTAACATTCAGCGGCGAAAGAGAAAATAAGTTCTACAGTTTCTTCAATTTCCCTGCAGAGTTCAGGAAAGTGCCTTCTAAAATAGTCATATCACCAAGTTTATATAATTCAAATATTGTTTCCTCTGTTGGAGAATTATTGTATCAGTTAAATGCACCGATCAAGAATGATTTCAATAAATTGATCGTTCCACAGTTAGTGGCGGCAGACAAATCATCGCTCGATGATCTACGTGGATTTAATCTGATCGCTTTATTACAACGTAACGACCAGTTTGTCAAAAATTTCACCAACCTGCCTGTACAATTCGACAGGGATTTCCAATTGTACAAAGACAGTAAGGGGCAATTAACTTATTCCATTAATGATTTTTCCAACAGTGGTATGGCGCAAATTTTCAGGGAAAAAGGGAATACAGTTTTACTAGTTACTTCTCTGGGGGACAGCAGTCATAAAGAAGCGTTTGCAAGTGTTATTAAAAATTTAAGTACACAGCTTACTGAGATCGAAAGTAATGTGCTGATCTCAAACAGTAACGGCATCAGTAATTATTTCTTTAAAATGCCCGAGGATTCCAGTTCAGTTTTATATCGTGGCGAAAAAAATAAATTGGCCATCTTCTGGGAAAATTATAAGTATTTGTTGTTATTGATTTTATTGGGATTAGTATTATTGGCTTTCTTCTTTGTAAGAAACAGGGTTCGTAAGTCACAGGAAATTGTATAATAAGAGAAGGAAATTTTCGTGAATCAGGAATTATTCTTACAGTGTAAAATGATAAAACTATGACCCGGTGCGGATTACATAAGATGGCTGAAACTGGCTTCTTTACTCATGTTAAATTAGACGAGGTAGAAGCTATAGCCAATATGTACAGTTATGCACCTATCAAAGCGGCGCTGAATTTCGGTTTTTTGACACGTAAGATCTATGTTGATTTTTTGGAGAAAGAGAATTACCCTTTGATCGATCTACGCAATGAAGAAATGGATGATGTATATATTCATCAATGCGATATTCAACATCTCAACTCATTCCTGTATATCCCTTTACGTAAGGAATTAGATGGTACATTATTAGTAGCTGCTGCAGATCCCCTGGATGAAAAATTGATGAACAGTCTGTACGTAAAATTCAGGATGAAGATCAGGTTCGTTGCTGCTTCCGATCTGGACATTACATGGCTGGCACATAAAACAAGAGGTGAATTTTATGTGAAAGAAGCTGTATTCAGTTTAATGCGTAAAGATGCTGAAAGCTCCGGCTTGGTAACATTTACCAATGCACAATTGATATTTGCGTTTGGTTTTATCGCATTTAATATCGCCATGTTGATTCTGTATTTCTCGCCAACGATCATTGTTATCAATTTGTTGTCGAGCGTATTTTTCCTTTTCTCCATCTTATTCAAATTGTATCTGGCTCTAAGGGGCTCTATGTCCGAATTGCATGAAGCCGTTTCAAAGGCTGATGTAAAACGAGTGGACGAAGCTTCATTGCCCGTTTATACAATTCTTTTACCGGTATATAAAGAAGATAAACTGATTCGTAAACTCATATGGAACCTTCGTAGTCTTGATTATCCAAGAGCCAAGCTCGACGTTAAATTATTGATCGAGGAAGATGATGATAAGACGTTAAATGCCGTAAGAAACCTCGATTTTCCGGCTAATTTTGAAACCATTGTTGTTCCTTTTCACGCACCTAAAACAAAACCGAAAGCCTGTAATTACGGATTGTATTTTTCACGAGGAGAATTATTAACTATTTACGATGCGGAAGATGTTCCTGATTCCGATCAGTTAAAAAAGGTAGTTGTATTATTCAGGAAATTACCGGAAGAGTTTGTGGTGTTACAAGGTGCTTTGAATTACTTCAATAAAAATGAAAATCTGTTGACAAGAATGTTCACTTTGGAATATTCTTATTGGTTTGATTATATGTTACCCGGTTTGGAAACTTTGGATGTTCCTATTCCTTTGGGAGGCACGAGCAACCATTTTAAATTAAATAAACTAATGGAACTGGGTGCTTGGGATCCGTTTAATGTTACAGAAGATGCGGATCTTGGAGTGAGAGTATACGATAAACAATATAAGATAGGTGTTGTTAACAGCACGACATTGGAAGAAGCAAACAACGAACCTTTCAACTGGATCCGCCAACGTTCACGTTGGATCAAAGGGTATATGCAAACCTATCTGGTGCACATGCGTAATCCGGTTTCACTGATACGAAGAATTGGATGGCAGGGCTTTTTTGGGTTCAACTTCTTTATCGGCGGAACTTCATTTACGTTTTTATTGTACCCTGTATTATTGGTGTTCTTTCTATTCTATATCATTTTCAATTTTAATTTTGTTAGGCAACTTTTCCCGGATTGGGTATTGTATATCGCAACATTTAATTTTATCGCAGGTAATGTGCTGATGGTTTACATTAATATGCTTGCCGTTTTCAAACGTAGATTTTATGAATTGATATTGTTTGCCATTCTGAATCCGGTGTACTGGTTAATGCACTCAATTGCAGCCTACAAAGGTCTTTGGCAATTGATATACAAACCGTTTTATTGGGAAAAGACCAATCACGGGCTCACTAAAGTTTCATCTTCTGCAACTGCAAACGTAAATACTGCTGTAGCGGCTGCAACATAAATAATATGATCTTTTTAAAAAAATACATAGCTATATTCATTGCACTGTTTTTGATGGTGTACTATATACTTGTTTCCTGGGTATTGCATCGTACAGGTTATGAACATTCCGAGGCAATGTTTATTGCTGAAAAAATAAAACTGCTTTTTGAAACAGAAGATAACACGTTGCTTACATTAGGTACCACATTTCCCAGTTTGATATTTTTATCTTCAATTGTTTTTACCCCATTTGGCTACCCTTTTGCACCAATATTGGCATCAACTGCATTCACAACCATCTTGTTCTTTTTATTGCTGAATGATTTCGCAAAATCAAAATTGCCTCGCAGGGTATTTTTACCGATGTTGTTACTGGTCTTTGTTTTTCACCCGGGGATCATTTATGCGGCAACATCGGGCAGAGGTGTGGCTTCAATCCTGTTATTCTTTTATTTAGTATTCAGAAGCCTTTTCAATTATTATCGAAGCCAGACTTCTTTCTATCTATCAATGGCGAGCATTTATCTTTCCTGTCTGGTGTTTTGTGACTATAATTTTATCTGGATGCTGTTGGCATTCTTCCCTTTTATATTTCTTGTTTCATTGCAAGGCTTAAAGCTTCAAAAAGACCAGCCTCCTGTTTTACAATATTTCGAATCATTGAATAATCGTTCGCAAAGGAGAAAATTGGCAAATAGAACATTGGCTATTTATATCATCGTATTCTTATTGCCCATTGGAGCATTATATTTATTTAAGACTCTGAATTTCTATCATGCAGGGGATGCAACTTATTTTTTAACCAGCCAATATGCCAACTGGCATGTTACGGGGAATGAATCCATCGGTAATCTGATCGCATCCGGTGCTGTGGATAATGTAGGAGAACAGAATCACATCATCTTTCAGATCTACATACTGCTGCTAACTCCTTTATTGATACTGCTCTTCATTTTATTTAAAGGGAATTTATACGAACTATTTACACTGTTAGCCCCATTTATATTGATTTCGATCATTTTGCTGGACAATCAAATTTATATCACCATTGAGTATTATCTTATTTTCTTGGTTATTGCATTATTGGGGCTAAGCGTTTACGCGGGTAAGAAATACAAGACAAAATTGCTTTATCCTATTATTATGGCAGTGGCAATCGCAAATATATTCACAGGCATTTTCTATTTCATTCATTCAAGCGATGTGGAAGAAAGGTTATTTTTCTCTTCACTAAAGAAGGTGAGTAAATGGAAAGATGAACGCCAGACTTCCGAAGAATATCAGTTGGCTTCTTATATTTCCGATATAACAGATGAAACGCATAAAATACTGATGGATGATGCGGCCGCCTATAAAATAATGGCGCATTTACGCACCTTGAAAACAGTAGTGCTCCCTAATAATAATAATTTTATAACCATTGTTGAAAACCCGAAATTGGGCGCCCGATTTGTTTGTGTGGCAAAATCGATCAATAGGCTGAAAAGCTTCACGGTATTGAATGATTATAATATTCACCAGATGGAAATACGTCAGCAATTTCGACCGATCCTTATGTTCGAAACTAAGAATTGGGCTATTTATAAGATCATTTAACTGTTAATAAAGCTGGCTTTAAGCATTCTGTCTTTTCCGTGCATATCCTTTCTTAATTCAACTACATAGTTTTCTTTTTCGAAAAGTGCAGTTGTGTTTTCACCTAGACCCTCATTGATCTCTACAAATATATTCCCTGCCTTTGCAAGATGACTTTTACCGAATCTTGCTATTTTTTTATAAAAGAGTAGGGCATCTTCCTCCGGTACAAATAATGCAAGATGTGGTTCAAAATCAATGACGATCTTTCGCATCGTTTCGCTTTCGGATTGTTTTACATAGGGTGGATTACTTACGATGGTATCAAAAACAGGAAATTTATTCCAGGTGTTTTCATTTAAAAAATCAGAACAAATGAAATTGATTTCAGAATGAAGAGTTTCTGCATTCTTTTTTGCAACAGTTAATGCATCTTCACTGATATCCAGGGCAGTAACTGTAAGAGTATGATTCCTGTTTTTTAATGATATCGGGATACAGCCGCTTCCCGTTCCAATATCAAGAATTGTATTCGATGTGATTTTATTGTCTTTTATTTCCTGAATGATCCAGCCGATCAGTTCTTCCGTTTCAGGTCTTGGGATCAGCACTGACTCATTCACGAAAAATTTCATTCCTGAAAACCAGGATTCCTTCAACACATACTGTACCGGCTTGTATTGCAATAATTCCTGTGTAAGTTGCTCCAATTGCTCTTGTTGCTGAAAGTTTAAGGGAATCGTTTTATGGATGATCCGATCTGTCTTTCGTTGGCCGGTGATAAATTCAATCACCATATCTGCAATATTTGCAGCTTCGCGGTTGTCGTACAATTCGTATAACTGAAACAATAATTTTTTATATGCTTCCTGAATACTCATTCTGCAATGCTACTGCTTTTTCGATTAGTTTTGACAGGTGACAAAAGATGAATCATATATGCATCGTTGCCTGGAACTGGCAAAGTTAGGGAAGGGATCTGTAGCACCTAATCCTTTGGTAGGGGCGATATTGGTGTATGAGGATTGTATTATCGGCGAAGGATACCATCAGCATTTTGGGAAAGCACATGCCGAAGTGAATTGTTTGAATAGCGTAGAAGATAAAGACCAAAATGTCATTAGTAGTTCAACACTATACGTTTCTTTGGAGCCCTGCGCACATTTTGGCAAAACTCCCCCCTGTACTGATCTGATCATTCAGAAGAAAATCCCTAAAGTGGTTATTGGTTGCAGAGATCCTTTTGAAGAAGTGAATGGAAAAGGGATTGAAAAGTTGAAAAAAGCAGGAGTTGATGTAACAGTAGGTATTCTTGAAAGGGAATCAAAGGAGTTGAATAAACGGTTCTTTACTTTTCACGAAAAAAGCAGACCTTATATCATTTTAAAATGGGCGCAAACGGCAGACAAAAAAATTGCTGATCTTTCTAAAGAACGATTATTCATTTCAAATGATTTCAGTAACCGATTGGTGCATCAATGGAGAAATGAAGAGGCTGCAATTCTTATCGGCACGAATACTGCTTTATTGGATGATCCGTCTTTGAACAACAGATTAGCTAGCGGAGCTAACCCTGTAAGATTAATACTGGATACGCATTTGCGATTGCCGGCAACTTTGAAGATTTTCGACAATAGCCAAAGGACGATTATCTTCAATAGTGTTAAACAGGGCGAAAGCAATAACACATTATTTTATTTGTTAGAAAAGGACGAGAATAGTATTCAACAGATAATGAATGCCTGTTACCAATTGAATATCCAAAGCATTTTGGTGGAGGGCGGAGCGATGATGTTGCAATCTTTTATAGATGAAGATATTTGGGACGAAGCAAGAGTGATCACAAATGAGTCTCTGTTCGTGGGTGATGGGTTATCTGCTCCTCAGTTACGGAATGCCTTATCACTGAAAGAGAAAAAGTATGAAAATGACCTGATTCAATATTATAAGCATGAGTAAAACAAGTATCGAACAGGATTTTTATTATACGATCAACCAATCTTCCATCGCGGAATTTAAAGACAGGGGAAGTAAATTTATTGCATATGCTTACCCTACCGGCACAACTGAAGAGGCCAAAAATTATTTGCAATTATTAAAGAAAGAACATCCTAAAGCAGTGCATCATTGTTTTGCCTATCGCATTGGAATTGATGGTAATAATTTCCGGGTGAGTGATGATGGTGAACCAAGCGGTACTGCGGGTAAACCTATTTTAAATCAAATTGACAGCAAGCAATTGACAGATGTTACAGTAATTGTAGTCAGGTATTTCGGCGGTACATTATTAGGGGTCCCCGGTTTGATCAATGCCTATAAAACTGCTGCTGCATTGACTTTACAAATGATCCCTGCTGTGCAAAAGCAGGTTGAGTTAAAGTACGAACTACATTTTGATTATACAAAAATGAATGAAGTGATGACGGTTGTAAAGCAGTTTAACTGCAGTATCCTTCATCAGGAAATGCAGCTATTCTGTTTATTGAAGATCGGAATACCCAAAGCGAGATTGGAAGGAGTATTGTATAAGATAAATGATATGCATACCATTTCTGCAACGAAAATATGATCAGGCTTTACCGGTTAACTGATACACTTTTAATCCGATTATTTCATGAAAAATAATTCCCCAGTCATTGAGTAATTTTAATTCAGGGATTACAATTTCTTCCCATGAAATGTGTGAATTGATTACATGATAATCGCAAGGAAATGGAAGGACAGGTATTGCAGCTTTCTTAAAAATTTTAATTGACCTCGGCATATGTGTGGCTGAAGTGAGCAAAATATAGGGACTACTTAATTTTAGAGAATCAAGAATTCTTTTTGAAAAGATGGCATTCTCATAAGTGTTTCGTGATTGGTTTTCGATGATGATATCTTTTTCTGCCACACCACTGGCAATTAATTCCCCTTTTACAAAATCAGCCTCTTTGGTATCATTGTTAATCAGAGCGCCGGAACCGCCACTCATAATAATCTTTTGAATAAAACCTTGATGGTATAATTTTTCAGCCTGGATAAATCGATCCGCAGATTCTGAAAAATAACCCTTCTTGTCTATATCAAATGCAGCGAACCCTCCTAATAAAATTCCTGCAGAATAACTCTTGCCTTTTACAAGTGTTACTGGTTTTATCTGCCATGCCAAAACAAATGTTTTGTATAAAAAACTATTTGAGAATAGAATGGCAATCACAATGACTAATACAGATAATCTTTTCTTTACTTTCTTGGATTTTGAAATGATCATCCATAACAATAAGATCAATATCCATGAAATGGGTGCCATCAAAAAATCAAATATTTTGGAGAGAATAAAGAACATGAAGATTATTTTTTAAATCGGTTACTTACGATCAACTCTTTATTTCCTGCTGAATAGGTATAAAACCCTTCTCCGCTTTTTAGGCCTGTTTTGCCTGCTGTTACCATATTTACCAATAATGGACAGGCTGCGTATTTAGGATTGCCGAAACCGGTATGCAATACGTTTAAAATACTCAGACAAACATCCAATCCAATGAAATCGGCTAACTGTAAAGGCCCCATTGGATGTGCCATTCCCAGTTTCATCACTGTATCAATTTCTTCCACACCGGCAACGCCTTCATATAAACTGTAAATGGCTTCATTGATCATGGGCATTAAGATCCTGTTGGCAATAAAACCGGGATAATCATTCACTTCGCAGGGTATCTTTCCAAGTTGTTTACTCAATACTACAATATTTTCAGTCACTTCTTTCTTGGTAGCATAGCCATTGATGATCTCCACCAGTTTCATAATCGGAACAGGATTCATGAAATGCATACCGATCACTGATCCCGGTCTTTTGGTTACGGATGCGATCTTGGTAATAGAAATAGAAGAAGTATTGCTGGCTAAAATGGTTTTGGCAGGAGCAGCTTCGTCCAACTGTGTAAAGATCTTCAGTTTTAATTCTACATTTTCGGTGGCCGCTTCCACGATCAGATCTGCATTTTGAACACCCGCTGCTATATCTGAAAAAATGCTGAGATTGGATAGTGTTTTCTTTTTATCTTCTTCAGTCAATAAAGATTTAGCAATTTGTCGGTCAAGGTTTTTTGAAATGGTGGCCAAAGCTTTTTCCAATTGAGTTGCATTCACATCGATCAATGAAACAGTAAATCCGTTTTGTGCAAATACATGAGCAATACCGTTTCCCATTGTTCCTGCACCGATCACTGAAATATTTTTCATATTATTTTCAAGAATGATTGGCAGGTAAGGTAAGAATTATTGGCTATTCAAAGATGAAGGCGGGATCATCAGTTACCCGATGACTTATTCTTAAAATCACCCCGCTTCCAGGCTTTTATGAATTCTGCCCATGCAAAGGGGTTAAAGATATTTTGAGGAGGAATTTGTCCTGCGTAATAATATTTATTGGCATCCTGCCTTAATTGATAATTCACGGCTTCTCTGCCATCTTGCGGAAGTGTAGCCATCAAAGCCCTCAGTTTAGCCTGATCGGTATTTTGTCTGGCTGTTTCATACATATCATCCGGAACCCTGGTATTGGCAAAATCCCTTTCAAACTGTTCCCGGGTAGGGCGAGGTTTTAAAATAGTGGCCGGTAAATAATTGGTATCTGAAACCAATAACTGTATCACACTGTACTGTGTTTCGGTCAGGTCTTTGGGTATAAAAATAGACTTGTCTTTAAATCCGATGGATGAAAATAAGATATGATCCCCTTTTAAAACAACGATAGAAAACACACCATCATTATTGGTGATCGTGCCCCTTCCTTTTCCCATTACAATTACACTGGCAGCGGGAACAGCTCGTAAACTATCGGAAGTCATCACCACACCAAATAACTGGATCACTGAATCTCTACGAGTTTCATTCTGCGCCTTTACCTGTTGCAAAACAAAAAATCCGGTGAGTAAAAGAATGTATCGTAGCGATCTCATCATTCGTACAAAAATAGGAATTCAATTATTTAAAAGTGATAAACATATTTGTTCATACTTTGTATTTCGTAACAAAGTAAAGTTCCTGATGGTTAACTTTGCGCCCGATCAAGCTTTTTAACAAAAACTTTCATGATGACCGAAGCCGAAATTCTCAAAGCACTGAGCAATGTACAGGAACCTGATCTGGGAAAAGATCTGGTAACATTGAATATGATCAAGGATATTGCCATTGAGGGCAATACAGTAAGCTTTACGCTTGTTTTAACCACTCCCGCCTGTCCGATGAAGGATATGATGCGTTCTGCCTGTGAGAATGCCATTAAAATATTAGTAAATAAGGCAGCCATTGTACAAGTGAATTTTACAGCCAATACTTCCAGCAACAGAAAAGACGGGCAGCTGGTATTGAACGGCGTGAAAAATATTATTGCCGTGGTGAGCGGCAAAGGCGGCGTGGGTAAAAGCACTGTTGCAGCTAACCTGGCCCTGGCATTGGCTGAAGGTGGGGCTAGTGTGGGCTTGATGGATGCCGATATTTACGGTCCCAGTGTTCCTATCATGTTCGGTATTCGTGGCGAAAGGCCATTAATGAAGGAAGTGGACGGCAAAGCATTCATCGTTCCAATAGAAAAATTCGGCATCAAATTAATGAGTATCGGATTATTGGTGGACGAAAAAAATGCAGTGGTTTGGCGTGGCCCGATGGCTAGCAGTGCCATCCGTCAATTTGTAACAGAAGTCGATTGGGGCGAACTGGATTATCTGATCATCGATATGCCACCGGGTACCGGCGATATTCATTTAACACTGATACAAACTGTTCCTGTAACGGGTGCTGTGGTAGTTACCACACCTCAAACTGTTGCTTTGGCCGATGCAAAGAAAGCCATTGCCATGTTTGCACAGGCGCAGATCAATGTGCCGATCATCGGGTTGGTTGAGAATATGGCTTATTTCACTCCGGCAGAATTGCCTGATAATAAATATTATTTATTCGGAAAAGAAGGCGGCAAGAATTTGGCGGAAGAATACGAATTGCCTTTCCTCGGACAAATTCCTTTGGTGCAAAGCATCCGCGAAGGTGGTGATGGCGGCGTTCCTGCTATGGTAGGTGATGATGCCGTTACGCAAAACGCTTTTAGAAATTTTGCTTCCCTGGCGGTAAGGAATATTGCCATCCGGAATGCAAATATCCCTAAGACGAAAGTGCTGGAAATAGTGAATTAGTTTGAGCGAATGATGGAACACCGATAACGCGGATATAACGGATTAGCGCGGATTGATATAAAAACTGAATTGCCCCGAACTTAAGTTTGGGGCAATTGTATGAAAGGGGGGGCTGGCTTTGTCACGACCCGCCTAAATCTTTGAATTCTTACTGATTTATGCAAACTTGTCAGTTTTTCACTCGGAGTTGAGTGTCTGATACTCAAAGGCGAGACTCTGACTGACAAATTTGAGTCTCCAATACTCATCCTTGAGTGTTTTATACTCAACGGAAAGACTCTGATACTCATCGATGAGGCTTTTATACTCATCGTTGACACTCAAACACTCAACGATGAGTCTCCGATACTCGGCGATGAGACTCAAATACTCGTGGTTGAGACTCCAACACTCAAAGATGAGTATTTGACACTCGATGGGGAGGGTGGAATATTCATGGATATTAGAATAGATTTCCTTTTTTGATATGAGTTTAAAAACTCATGAAATTCAGAATATTGAATCTAGTTTGGCAATCTGTGATGTTATTGAATAAAACAACAGTCTATATAAACAGCGTTTTGGGTTTATTTCTTTGTTTATCTTCATCTCATGTATAACCTTTCTTACTTTAAAGAAAATAATGCAGATGTTGTGATCGATTTTATGAAACAACATCCATTTGCCATGCTGATTGGCGTGGATGCTGAAAATAAACCTGTTGCCACACAAGTTCCGGTTTTATTGAAAGAGCGGGATGGTGTAATGTATTTGCAGGCCCATATCATGCGGCAAACAGATCATCACAAAGCATTGGAACAAAACAAAAATGTGTTGGTTGTTTTCAGCGGTGCACATACTTATGTCAGTGCAAGCGTTTACGAAAACAAACAGCAGGCTTCTACCTGGAATTATATGAGCGTTCATGCAAAAGGGGAGCTTCGTTTTCTGGATGATGCACAATTATTGCAAATGCTGAGTGAACTGACTGCTCATTTTGAAAATAATGCTGATTCGCCGGCATCGTATAAGCATATGCCCGAAGAATATGTGCAACGTTTAAGTAAAGCCATCATTGCCTTTGAAATAAGAGTCGATTCATTAGAACATGTGTTTAAACTCAGTCAGAACAAGGACGAAAAAACCTACCATAATATTGTGAGCAGTTTGAAAGCAGGCGATGCCGAACAAAAAATGGTAGCTGAAGAAATGGAAAAAAGAAAAGATCAAATCTTTCGCAAATGAAGAAATTAATTACAGTAATAAGTTTACTATTAATCATCAGTTGTATGAATAGCAGAAAGCTTAATAGCCCCCCTTTAGGGGTTGGGGGTTTTGACTTCGAAGGCCATCGTGGTTGCAGGGGATTGATGCCCGAGAACAGCATTCCTGCATTCATGAAAGCCATTGATCTGCACGTAACTACTCTGGAAATGGATGCAGTGATCACAAAAGATAAACAGGTCATCATCAGTCACGAACCATTTTTCAATCATGAAATAACCACAAAGCCTGATGGCAGTTTTGTAAATGAGAAGGATGAGAAGTTTTTGAATATTTATGAAATGGATTATGCACAAACCCAAACATTTGATGTTGGATCAAAACCGCATCCTCGTTTTCCTGATCAACAAAAATTAAGGGTGTACAAGCCCAGACTGGCTGATGTGATCGACAGCGCAGAAGTTTATACAAGTTCGCATTCATTAAAACCGATCCAATATAATATTGAAACAAAATCACAGCCTGCAACAGATGGGATCTATCATCCAAAGCCGGATGAATTTGTAGAATTGATCATGGCTGTCATCAAAGAAAAGAAAGTGGAAGAACGTGTGATCATTCAATCCTTTGATATTCGCACATTGCAATATTTGCATGAACATTATCCAACCATTCAAACGGCTTATTTATTTGAACCACCCTCAGATAAGCCTTTTGCAGAGAGACTAAAAGAGCTTGGATTTATCCCCACTATTTATTCCCCCGATCATACAACAGTAACTTCACTATTGGTAAAACAATGTAAGGAGCTGGGAATAAAACTAATACCGTGGACGATCAATGATCTGAACAGGATGAAAGAATTAAAGCAGATGGGTGTAGATGGTATGATCTCAGATTTTCCGAATCTGTATGCCGAATTAAGATCAGTCAAATGATCTTATAAAGATTTTCCGGGAACTAGAATGGGTTCTACCCAAACTTCTTTCATGCTGTCTTTGTCTAACAGACATGCAAGCATTCTGTCGAATGCGACCATTCCTAATTTGTAACCACTTGTTTCTACATAAGTGATCTTGGGATGATACATATTGGGTATAAATCCATTGCTGATACTGATAATGGATATTTCTTCGGGTACCTTTATGTTCATTTCATGAATGGCTTCCATTACACCGATTAAAATAAGATCGCCCATGCAAAAAATAGCATCCGGTCTATCTTTCTTTTTTAAAGCGGCCAATGTTACAACCCTTGATGGCGCTGAATTTTCAGGGAAATGAATGTCTAATTTTGTTTTCGGTGAATTTTTCTGATACGTTTCTCTGAATGAGGATTCTCTTTTTTTGGTGATGGTTAAATTGGGATGCCCAAAGAGTGCTAATACATGATGTTTATTTTTTTGCATCAAAGCTTCTGCTGCCAGTCGAGAGGCATCTCTGTCGGCAAAACAGATCTTATTACAATTTTCATAATCAGGGACCCTGTCTAAGAAAATGACAGGGATATCCATATCATTTAATTTTAAAAAGGATTCAATATTCTTGGTATCAATGGTAAGCGATACAAACAAGCCCGAGATACGGTTTTGTTTTAATAATTTAAGATTGGCAGATTCTATTTCTACTGAATCGCCTGATTGCATGATCACAACAGAATAACCGAATTCTCTTGCCTTAACTTCTACAGCAGCAATAAAAGAGTCATAAAAAAAATTAGTGATAGAAGGGAGCAGAATGCCGATCACTTTACTTGAATTGGTGCGGAGTTGTATGGCATAGGTATTAGGCTCGTAATCCAATGCATCGGCCAGTTCCCTCACTTTCTTTTTTGTCTTCTCTGAAATATCGGGATGATCTTTTAAAGCCCTTGATACCGTAGAGATACTGAGGTTTAAAATTTCAGATAATTTTTTTAAAGTACTGTTTTGCTGCATTATATTTTTTCTTTTTGATAATGAGCGTATTTGAATTCAGATAGAGTTCCGATCGATTTACGCAATAATATTTCAGAATATCCTTCCAGAATAAAATCTTTCAGTTCGCCTATTTTTTCATAGCCCAATTGCTGGTATAATTTGGCTGCTTCATGGTTGAAAGACGAAACGCACATGAACACATTGGGTGAAACGCTGAATATCCTTTGTTCTGCAAACCGTATCAAGGCAGTGCCGATCCCCTTTCCTCTGGCTTCCGGAGTAACACAAATGGTTTGAATATAGCCTTTGAAAGTTCCTGCCATCTGTAAAATAATAAATCCCGATAATTTATTCTCCTGTTGCGCAATATAAATTTCTTTGTAATCGCCCTGTACCGATGCTAAACAATCCGAATAATTCCTTTTTAATGTGATCCAGGGTTCTGATGCACACATGATCGATGCACAGTCTTTCTTTATTTCTTCGTCAGTTGTTTGTATGATAGGAATGGACATTGCAATTCGTATAATATCCTGTAAAGTTATAATATTTCATTCACCAATTTTAAATAAACTCCGTTGGTCCAGCCAAAACCATCCTGATTCGGATATTCACCGCCACCGGCCTGAGTGGTGGTATCCATCACGTTATATTTCTCCATCATCTTGCCTGTTTCTTTATAGACTTTTTCATTGGCAGCAATCCAGTTGTCTTTGACTTTTTTTGCAAGATCAAGATTGCCATAATTTTTCAAAGCCTTAAAGGTCATCCATTGCAAGGGAGCCCAACCGTTTGGCGCATCCCATTGTTGGCCTGTCTTATGAACTGTGGTTACAACACCTCCTGCTTGTAAAAACATCTCTTCGATGATTTGTGCCACCATTTTTGATTGCTTTTCAGTAGCGATCGAAAAGAACAATGGATAAACTGCTGCTAAATTGTAATGGAGGGTTTGTTCATTTTTTATATGATGATAATCGAAATAGAAACCTGTCTCTTCATTCCAGCAATATGTTTGAATGGCTTTTTTTCGTTGCGTGATCTTCGATTTAAAAGAATGAATATTTGCCTGATCCTTTTTAAGCTCATAGATCTCTAGCAAAGTCTCTTCTAAATGAAACACTAAACAATTCAGGTCAACAGGAATTAATTCAGTTGTTTGAATTGTTTCCATCTTATCTTTCTGTTTAAACCAACGACTGCTGAAATCCCATCCCGATTCAGCAGCTGCACGAATATCTCTGTAAATCTTTGTTGCCGCGGCATTTGATTGCTTTGCAAGATGTGTATCTTCTATATAAGCTTCAGGCCGTGGATTATCATGATCATCCCAGTATCTATTCAACACCGATCCATCCGGTAACAGAACAACCCTTCTTTGAGCAGTATGGTCTTTGCTAAGACTTTTTTCACCATCCATCCAGAACTGGTATTCCTTTTCTAAGGCACTTGCATACTTTAATAAAATAGCATCACCTTTTTCTTCTCTCAATAATTTTACCATCAATGCAAAAAAAGGTGGTTGCGAGCGACCTAGATAATAAGTTCGGTTGCCATTAGGTATAAAACCGATCTGATGGATGAGATAAGCAAAATTTTCGACCATGTTTTCTATGATATCAACCCTCTTTGAAATTTGTAAGCCTAACATGGTAAAATAGCTATCCCAATAATAGACTTCACGAAATCTTCCTCCCGGAACAATATAGGAGTGTGGTAATGGAATTAGAGTGCCGCTTTTTTCATCGGGCATGCGTTTCAGTACATCCCATAATCCTTGCAAGTGTTGTTGAATCGGTTTGTTGGATGATTTATAGTGAGAATCTATTTCATCAGGGAAAGTGAAATTCGTTGCCACAAATAATTTTAGGCTGAAATGGGTTGCTGCTTTTTCTGCTTCATATTTTTTCAATATCTCAGCAACAGGAAATTTGGGAGTACAATCCACAAAAAATTTAGAGTCCGGAAAAATTTCTTTTGATTGAACGTCAATGTATAATTCACCTAAGGTTTCTATAGAAAAATATCCTGCCATAAAATAAATAAGCTAATTAGTCAGAAGATTTTAATTTGGGTTGCAATTTCTTAAATATTGATAAACATACGATGAGGATGGTCATCGGCACTAGTGAAAAATAAAATGCAGTTTTTCCGCCAAATGCATCAAAAATATGTCCCGTGATTAATGACCCTGCACTGCCTCCAATAGCAGAGAAAACAATGATAAGCCCCGACATCAAGCCATGTTTTGCTTTTGGAAGTGAACTTAGAATGGCAGAATTGATAGAAGGATAGATCGGTGCTAAAAATAAACCAATTAAAGGGAAAATATAGGTTGCGATAGGAGCATTGAACCAAGTGGTTGCATGGCTGCCATCTGCATCCTGTGCCAAAGGCATAGCAATTAAGACCATACCTGCGGCTAAAAGCAAACAGGCAATCAAAACATAGAACCATGGAATTTTTTTAAGTACAATTCCGGCAAGAAAACGCCCTAAAGCATAAGACGCTGCCAGAATACTGGCCATTTGTATACTTAGTTTACTGGGCAATTGCAGTACTTTTTCATTAAATGTTGGTAAAAAATTCTGTATGCTTTGTTCAATTAGAACATAAAAGAAGGCACAACAAATAAAGGATAAGATCAAAGGCTGAAGCATCAGTTTAAACATGTCAAAGAAATCAGGAGCCAAATTAGTAGCACTTATTTGAATGCTCGATTCGTCTAATGTTGAAGTGAGAAGCAAAAGAAAAGCCAGTATTGCAATTCCTCCAATTAAATAATAAGATTTCAACCAGGAAGTCGATTCGGGATGAGCGTTATCTATATAAAAACTGAAAATAAAATACAATGCGAAATTCCCAACAGTAAAAAATGATTCGATAAAATTCATAAAACGAATATGCTCATTTGAATCTTTTGTAATAATTCCAATGGTACTGTAAACACTCATTTTGATCAGCGCAAAACAAGCACCTACTATTACAAATAATATTTTTATGGCAATGAATAGAGGAACGATCGGTATCACAAAACAACTGGCAGATACAATGCCTAATGCAATGAGCATAGCACGTTTGTATCCGATTCTTACTATAAAAGAGGCTACTAAAAATGACAGGATGGCAATACTGAGATCCTTGCATGGGTCAATCCATGCCGCCGCCTGACTATTAACATTAAAATTGTTTTGAACCTGCTTGATAGCAATACCCGAACTGTTCAATAAAATCGCAAAAACAAAATAGTTTAGAAATAACGAAACCTTAATTCGCCAATTTTGCATAGCAATCGATTTAGTAAAATAAGTTCATAAACCGTTTAAACTGTCTTAAATAAAGATAATTTACTTCATATTTCATCCATCCTTTACAGACGGGAAAATGCTAATGCAAAAAATCAATTATCTCAAACAGCTCATCTGAACTGAAAAGATAATTGATTTCCTGAGAATAATAATTCTGTACCTGCAATAAAATCTTAAGCTGATAAATTTGTCTGTAGATTTTCTGTTTTATTGGCAAATTGAGGCCTGATCACCCAACTTCTGTTATTGCGTTTACGGATAACCAGCCAATAAAAAAAGAAAACAGTTGTTAGAATGGGTATAATAGGAACGATCCAGTCAGGTATCGTGCCCTGCAAGCTGTATAATAATCCGTCGGGAGCAAATTTCCCAAAGCCGATCAAAGCCGGTATTCTGTACCAGTAATAACAGGAAACACCAGATGCTGCGAATATGCTGATCAATTTTCTTTCATATTTCGAATCAAGAACATTCGATAAGATTAAATAAGCAGCCAACGTAACTGCAAGTCCCATCAATGGGATTTCATACACACCAAAGAAAGTAGCCAGTGAAGTGATCTGATGTTCATCTGGTACATGAAACCAACCCCAGATAAAACCCGGTAAACCACCAATGATCAATAACCCGCTTATTTTATGGTACACTGTTTTAGCAGAGATCTTCGGATTAAGGTTCGGGGTTGAGTCAGGACAAGGTATCACACAATTCATGCATTGATCACAATTCACATTTGGTATTGACAATAAAATATTGCCGCCATATAATTTTTCAACTGGATGTACCGGGCATAATCCTGAACACCAGGCACTCTTCCATTCATAAAAGAAACCCATTGTTACCCCAATGGCAGCCATTGCAATGATCATTATTCCTGTTGCCACGCCATTGTTATTAAAAACTGCATGTCGTAAAGGAACGATCATAAATAAAGCAATTACTGCGATAAGATTAAGCTGACCCAATTGTGTAGCACTTAATTTTTTTCTTTTAGATAGACCTAATTGTCTGGGTAACAGATTAGTCGTGGCTAAAGGACAAACATTTCTCCATACCCCGACTGCCACAACAAACAATGCTGGTGCAACTGGTATTAAAATATTCCAGAATAAGATAACACCAAGCGTTGGAAAAAATAATAAACAGGTTAGGATAGTGGCACCCACTAACCAAACGGCTATTTGTACAATTCGCCAGATCAAAATGGAACGATGAGATAATTGATCTCCTGATTTGAAATCAAAATTTGCAGTTGACATAATAAGGGTTTGAAGAAAGAATGAAGCAATCGTTTTAGCGGGCGAAAATTATAAGAAAGTGTATAGTAAAAAGATGATTTTAATCATATTCCTCACATGATAAACTGCAAACGTTTGCAGTTTACTCACTCCTTCTTTTACTATTCTTGGGAAAGGTATCTTTGCCTAATATTTTTAGTGAATTGCAGTGATATTTACTCTTTCAATACCATTCAAGTGCAATTCAATATGCCTGTCGTGGGCTTTATTGCTGTATTCACTAATGATCTCGAGTATATCATAATCAATGAAACGGCTTTCACTTCCATCAATTGTTAAAATAGAATATTCCGGTATTTGATCTAATGCTTCTTTCAGGTTCACTTTATTTAAGAAAGTTACCATGCTATTCAGTTTAATGTAAAATACTTCGGTAGCATGTTGCTTTTTTTTCTGGATCTTATATTCAGCCGTGAAATTATTTTGAATGATAAAGTAAATGGAAAGCAATAAGCCGATACAAACACCTACCAGAAGATCTGTTGCAAGAATTACAACTATAGTTAGAATGAATGGAAGAAATTGTTTCCATCCTAAACTCCACATGTTTCGATAGAGTTTAGGTTTGGTCAAATTAAAACCTGTTACAATTAATATCGCAGCAAGTGAAGCATATGGGATCATATTCACAACAAAGGGGATAAGAAGCACTGCCAGTAGTAAAAATAAACCGTGTGTAAAAGCAGAGAGTTTTGTTCTGCCACCTGCATCCACATTCGCTGAACCACGAACAATGACGGCTGTCATTGGTATCGCACCCAATAATCCGCATAGCATATTGCCGATCCCCTGCGCGAATAATTCTCTGTTCACAGGTGTGATACGGTTACGAATATCTAGCTTATCAATCGCCTCACAACATAATAATGTTTCTAATGTTGCCAATAATCCAATGATCAATCCGTCTTTCCAGATCTCCATGGTAGAAAATATTTTTGAAAAATCAGGAAATGTTATTTGACCGAATAAATTATGCGGAATATTCACCAACTGAGTTTGTTTGAGCAAGAGGCTAGACGCGATCATCGAAAAGAATAGATTGATGATGATGCCTGCCGCTACTGCTAATAAAGGAGCCGGTAACAAAGTATGCCTTACAGGAAAATATTTTTTTAAAACAAAAAACACCGCAAGTGAAGCTGCTGTAATAATGATAGCACCTCTTGTTGTATGCTTATTAAAATTATCAAGAACACTCAAAGAATTTCGCGGTGAGAATAAACGTAAAAACCCGCTGTCCCAAAAATCCGGTTGATCATAACCCAACGCAACAGGGATTTGTTTGGAAATCAAAATAATACCGATGGCTGCCAGCATTCCTTTAATTACTGCTGATGGAAAATAATTTGCGATCACACCCAGTTTTAAAAAGCCAAGACATATTTGAAATAGCCCTGCAACCATCACTGATAGTAAAAATACTTTATAGTCGCCTAAAGAAATGATGGAAGCTGCCACAACCGTTGTTAATCCCGCACCGGGGCCTGAAACGCCTAATTGCGATCCGCTTACAACCGAAACAACAATGCCTCCGATTATGCCGGATAAAATACCTGCGTATAAAGGAGCCCCTGATGCTAATGCGATGCCCAGGCAAAGTGGTAGTGCAACTAAAAAAACAGATAAACCTGCGGGAAGATCATGCTTTAGCCAGATGAGTCGATAATATTTTATCTTTCTTCTCAAAATGCGTAAAGATTTTTGCAAAGGTACAATTTACAAGGCGCATAACAAAGATAAATAAAATAGTATGTGTTAAAGCAGTTTCTGATTCTTTGACAATCTGTGCTTGTACCGCACGTTTGTACATCCATAATAATATTTAACTTTTGAAGCTGAAAAGAGTCATTCTATCTGATAAATGAATCGATTATCTCAGCTACTCTCTTTGGCGCCTCTTCCATCGGCACATGGCCAACATTTGGCAAAATTTCCAACTTACTTCCTTTGATGTTCTTTTCAAATAGATAGGCATTTTCAACAGGCAGAACATGATCTTGTTCGCCCCAGATGATTAAAGTGGGAGTGGTGATCGAATTTATTTTTTTGGGGTCATGTTCAAATCCTTTCTTGAAAATAGTTAAAGCTGCTTTCCTATTCCCCTCACGGATAGCAACATCATGAAAACGTTCTACCTGCGCATTTGTTACCCTGTTCTTATCGAAATAAATTCCTTCCAAACTCTTACGCACCAATGATTTTGGTGTAATATATAAAAGCAAGTTATTGATAATAGGAGTTGATGCAATTTTAAAACCGAGGGCTGCTTTCAGGTTCCTGTTGGGATATCCTCCTGCATCAATTAAAATTAGTTTAGTAACATTCAAATGCGATGCTGTGTATTCCCAGGCGATCGCACCTCCCATAGAATTTCCGGCAATGATACATTTTGTAATATGCAAGTGATTTAAAAATGAATCCAGAAATTGATTGTAATAGGCTGTGCTGTATTCATTTTCAGGATTGGGACCTGTTAATCCAAATGCTGGCAGATCGATACTGATCAACCTCTTTTCAGCTTTTAAAAATAGGACTACACTGTCCCATGTATTCAAAGATGAGGACATGCCATGCAATAAGATCATGGGTATTGGATCATTTGTATTTCCTTCATCACGGTAATGCACCTGCATTCCCATTAATGGCATGAAATGCGATGATGAATTGCTGTATTTGGGTTTTAATTGTTCTACCGGAATATCTTTTTCAAATAAAACAGCAAGAAAAACAAAAAGGAGGACTATTCCCGAGATCAAAAAATATGCAAAAAATCTGATCAGCTTTTTCATGAGATCATTTTATAGAATGAAATTAAATAGAAAATATAGGTTACTATGTTAACAATTTCTGCGCTGGTTTTTATTTGCCGATATAGAAACAGAAATTACACGGGAATGACACAATTTTGCTGCGGAATGCGAAAGCTGATTAAAAAAGTAAAATAGCAAGAATATTATTAGCGACAATAAAAAAGCATTGTAAATTCTTACAATGCTTTTTTAATCATCAACTTTTTTGTTTGTGATAATTGATTTTAGCCTCATCAATTTCTTTGTCACGTTCCTTTTTTAGGTTTCGTATTTCTTCTCTTCTTTCTGAACCCGAAAGTGTTTTGTCCAAACGAGCAGACTCTATCTTATCGGCATAATCATGTGTTATTTCTGCTATCTGATTATCCAATTTTGATGGCCTGTAGCTATTATTATAGCCGTAGGGGGAATAATAGTATGGATTATAAAATGGTGAATACCCATAACCGAGCCCTACGTTAAAGCTTGAATAAACAGGGGCATAAGACCTTACAACAACAACACCATGTCTTTGTGCTGATGCTACTGACAGTATTGATACTGATAGCATGATCATTAATAATTTTTTCATAACCTTCATTTTATAATATTATAGATACAAAGACTATGCAATAGTTAAGAATGATTCGCTATTATAACGGTTTGATAACAATTAAAGGAGGAGCTATCAGCAATTTTTAATTTGGCTTTAACTTTTTATTTTTTCTGACAGTGTCAATAATATCTAATAAGCCATTCTCAAAACTGTCATCGGCCAATTGCCAAAACATGATGCCGTCCAGATGCTTTTTAAAGGCATACTTTGTTTTTAAAGCAATGGAAACACTGTCATCATAAGTTACCAGCCATTTTTTTTGAGGATTATAAAGTGAAGCCGCATGGGTTTTAGGATCCCAATGATATATATAACCGCTGTCTTTTGAGAATACAGTAGAAAAATTCTTGCCTGAAATTCCTTTCAGGAATTTTCCGCTTTGATATAACCCATAATTTACGGGAGCTACATTTTCCCAGATCCTTGCATAAAATGCAGCCCCAATTAAAAGCTTGCTTTTGGGTACCCCTTTTTTAACCAGCATTCTTACTGCATTATCGCAGGATTCTTTTTGGTGGGATGTTGAATATAATGCTGTATGGTGACCGGTAATTGTATCATAACCTGTGATCAGATCATAAGTCATTAAATTAATTCTGTCAACAATTGGAGTCACTTTCTCCCATTCAATAGATTCGTTGATATATTTTGTAAATCCTCCGGCGGCAAAACTTATTTCTTTTTCTTTACCCAGACTGTCCCTTAATGTTTTGATCAATGCTGTGAAATTTTGTTTATCAATGAGATTGTAAGGATGTCCGGGAGGTCCTTTGATAGCAGGATATTCCCAATCCAGATCTATACCGTCGACATTAAAATAATCGAGTAATTGTTTTACAGAAGAAGCAAATATTTTTCTGGAGCTGTCTGTTGAAAAAATTTCAGAACAGGTATAACAACCTGTCCATCCACCCATCGAAACAATCACTTTTAAACCCGGATTCCTTTTTTTCAATGCAACGCAATTGATGATAGCTGTGCTGTCTCTCAGGTTTGTTATTGATATTTTATTCCCTTTTAAATGAGTGAAACTAAAACACAGATGCGTTAACTTTTCTATCGGAAAACTGTCAATCATTGTAGGCCTTCCTGCATAATATCCAAATACAGTAAAACGGTTCCCGGCTTCTTTTTTTTGAGAAAGTATCGGAGTTGATATAGAAATGAAACAAATAAGTAAGGTTGATATTATTTGCTTTTTATTCATCAGTAAAAATTGCAGTTCTTATTTAAGAAGATTTTTTATTTCATTCAGTTTCATCAAAGCTTCAACCGGAGTGAGACGATTGATATCCATTTCTGTTAGCATCTTTCTCATCTCATCAAATGTTTGAGAGTGGGCGTCAAAGATGGAGAGTTGCATTTGCGGTGTTCCTAATTGTTTGATTACCTGATCCAATTTTGTCTTTTGACTCTTTGCTTTCGACTCCTGACTCCCGACTTCCGACTCCCGACTATCTTCTAATTGTTTCAATATTTCATTTGCCCTTTCAACTAAACTTGGCGGCATTCCTGCCATCTTTGCAACATGTATACCAAAACTATGGGTACTTCCACCTGGGGCTAATTTGCGTAAGAAAATAATTTTATTTCCAACCTCTTTATTGGTAACATGATAATTTTTTACTCTCGGTAATTTTTCCTCCAGTTCATTCAACTCATGATAATGTGTTGCAAATAAAGTTTTGGGTGCTGAAGGTGAACTATGTAAATATTCTACAATGCTCCATGCAATGGAAATGCCATCGTAAGTAGATGTACCCCTTCCTATTTCATCGAGCAATATCAAACTTCGTGAAGAAATATTATTGATGATGCTGGCTGTTTCATTCATTTCCACCATGAAAGTACTTTCACCACCGCTTAAATTATCGCTTGCACCTACACGTGTAAATATTTTATCTGTTAAAGGGATCTTTGCAAACTCAGCTGGAACAAAGCTCCCCATATGTGCCATTAAAGTGATGAGTGCTGTTTGGCGAAGTATTGCACTTTTACCACTCATATTTGGGCCGGTTAAAATAATGATCTGTTGTGCCAGTGGGTCAAGAATAATATCATTAGGAATATACATTTCACCAGCAGCCAGATTTCTTTCTATAACAGGATGCCTGCTTCCCTTCAGTTCTAATTCCAACCCTCCATGTAATTGAGGCTTTTTATAATTAAACCTTAAAGCATTTTCTGCAAAACAGATTAGGCAATCAATGATAGCTATGATATTGCCGTTGATCTGAATTGCTGCAATATAATCCTGCAAAGCATTCAATAACTGATCATACAATTCAATTTCAATAGCCAAAATTTTATCTTCTGCACCTATGATTTTATCTTCGTATTCTTTTAATTCGGGAGTGATATAACGCTCAGCATTGGCAAGGGTTTGTTTACGAATCCAATCTGCCGGGACTTTATTTTTATGAATATTTGTTACTTCCAGATAATAGCCGAACACATTATTGAAACTGATCTTTAAAGAAGAAATACCTGTCTTCTCTGATTCACGTTGCTGAATATTGATGAGATAATCTTTACCGCCACTTGCTATTTTCCTCAATTCATCCAATTCTTTGTGAATACCTTCTTTAACCAGGCCGCCCTTATTGGCAGCAACTGGGGGTGTTTCAACGATCTCGTTCAATATTTTTTCTAAAATATAATGACAAGTGTTAAGTCCATCCCCTAATCTTTTTAAATAAGCATTGGAAGAAGACTCACAAACATTCTTAATCAAAGCAGTTTGTTGTAAACCTTTGGCAAGCTGCATCACTTCGCGGGGATTGATCTTTTTCATTGGTATCTTACTCACCAACCTTTCAATATCTCCGCAGTGCTTGATATATTGTGCTAAATGATGCCTGTCATTAGTTTCTTTGATCAACAGTTCGACTGTATCCAGCCGCTCGTTTATTTTTTTTATGTCTTTCAAAGGGAATACAGTCCAACGTTTGAGCAAACGTGCACCCATCGCACTCACCGTATTATCTAATACTTTTAATAAACTGTTGCCTTCCCCTGCGCCGCTGTTTAATATTTCGAGATTGCGAATGGTAAAACGATCCATCCACAAAAAATCATCCCTTTCAATTCTTTGAACCGAAGAGATGTGTTGTAAGTTGGGATGCTCAGTTTCCTTTAAATAATACAGCACAGCTCCAGCAGCAATAATGCCGTACTGCATATTCTCCACACCATAGCCTTTCAGCGAATGTGATTGAAAATGTTTAAGTAATGTTTCGGTAGCGAATGCTTCATCAAAGATCCAGCTCTCTAAAGTGTAGGTATAGAATTTAACCCCGAATGTTTCTTTAAAATGTTTTTGAAAGCTCCTCTGAAAAATAACTTCTGCAGGTTTTAAACTTTGTAATAATTTATCAATGTATTCGACATCCCCTTCAGCAACAAAAAATTCTCCTGTTGAAATATCTAAAAATGCAACACCAATATTGGTTTCATTAAAATGAACTGCAGCCAAAAAGTTATTGCTGTTATGTTCTAATAATTTGTCATTGGTTGCAATCCCGGGTGTCACCAATTCTGTTACACCTCGTTTTACAATTCCCTTCGCTTGCTTGGGATCTTCTAGCTGATCGCATATAGCAACACGGTAACCCGCTTTCACCAATTTATGCAAATAAGTATCCAATGCATGATGTGGGAAACCGGCCAGTTCTGAAGAAGATGAGGCACCGTTATTCCTTTTAGTTAAAGTAATGCCCAACACAGCAGAAGCTTTTATTGCATCTTCTCCAAAGGTTTCATAAAAATCACCTACACGAAACAACAAAATGGCATCAGGGTATCTTTGTTTAATAGCCCTGTGCTGTTGCATTAAAGGTGTATCGGCAGCAGATTTCGACATGGGCAACAAATATAGCACTTGGTTGAAAGGTTAATGTGTAGAATTGTTGATTGGGGAAAATTATTTACCCCAAAATGCCGACTTCAACTTTATAGCCTTCAATTCTTTCAGTAATAGAATCTGAGCCCGCATCCTATTACTCTGTGAGGCTTTGATTGTTACAGGAAAATATAAAAATGACGACTAGTTAAACTTGTTGAATTGATAAAACTCAGCATCAATGTTCAAACTTCCCTCATAGTAGTTCTGTTAAAGATTTGTTGCATGACAAAAATTTAACAACTAAATGAAGAATTAGATTGTCTGATTGAAAAATGTCAGACTATGAAAACCATTTTTACTGCTGCTTTTATTTTTATCTCTTCATTTTTATTCGCTCAAAAAAAATACGATTGTATTATTTATTACAAGTTGCCAACTTTAATTGATTCTATTCAAAATGAAGAGCGTTTTGTTGGATATTTAAAATCCATAACCGACTCCAATATTGTGATGAGTTATTACGGCGAAGAAGTTTCATACAATTGGAAAGGTGTTTCAAAAATAAAATTCAGGTTGCATAATGGATTTGGAAGGATCGCTTTGCCTATTGCAGGCGGAATCGGCATTTTAGGGGCATCGATTGTAATTGCTGCAAATGCAGGTGCTTCTCAAGCCTATGCCATTTTGTTTTCTCCTTTGGTTGCAATCTATTTCTCCATTAATTCTTTGTATTTGGTTACACCTGCATATTTTATTTTCAGAAACAAAACGGTTACAATTAAATCTTATGAAGATTTTTTAAAAATGAAACAATTGTCAGTAAAATACATCTCCCGGTAATGTAGTTTTGTTCAAAGATCTGGGATTTTAAAAATCTCCCGTATGAAAATATTTATAACCCTTACAACAATTTTCTTTTCTTCCTTTCTCCACGCTCAAAAAAACTATGACTGCGTCGTGTACACAAAAAACATTGAAAATAATTTAAATAAACATCGATTTGTTGGACAATTAACATGGATAAAAGACTCTTCTATTGGTATTTTAATATCTCAAAAAGACACTCTATTCAATTGGGACGAATTGCAAACTGTAAAATTCAGAAAGCATAATGGGTATATCAGAACTGCCATACCGGCTTTTTTAATAACAAGTGCTGCAGTTGCTGCAGTTGCTTATGCAACAACTCCCGAACACACTTCTTCTTTTTTAATTACTTCAAGGGATGATGCAGCATCTTTTGCTTTTGTAGGAGCTTTTATATCATGTCTGTCTTATGGTACTCCCATTTATTTCGTTGCAAGAAACCGAGTGTATAAAATAAAAAATTATCAGGATTTTAAAAAATTAAAATCTGCTGCATCAAAATTTATTTCAAATAAAAGGCTTGCAGAGATGCAAGCCTTTTAAAAATCGGGCAATTAAAAATTTAAAATCCGCGTTGTCCCACAGGTCTTGGTTTCGGTAATTCTTTGCGTGGTAATTTTTCAGCTCTTTGCGAAGCATCAAAAACAAAAGTAGCCACAACTGTTGCAATTTGTTTCAGGTCATCCTCACTCAAATGGTCATATACATCCATATTGCTGTGGTGCGTTCTCGTGTCATATTCCATCGGGTCCTGAATAAACTGAAAGCCCGGTAATCCAACACCATCAAAGGATTGGTGATCCGTGCCTCCAGTATTGCTGATTGTGATCGCTCCGTCAGTAATATCTTTCAGCGGTGCGAACCATTGTGCAAATATGTCTTTACATGCTGCATTTCCCTGTAAATAAATGCCGCGTACCTTGCCTGTTCCGTTGTCAATATTAAAGTATGAAGAGAATTTCTCATGCTCAGGTAATAACTGCATGGTGGCGGGATCAGCAAATGTTTTCTTTACATAACCTCTCGATCCCAACAGGCCTTCTTCTTCACCACCCCATAAGCCAATGCGGATGGTTCTTTTATTTTGAATGCCCAGGGTCTTGATAATGCGTATTGCTTCCATCATCACAGCACTTCCTGCGCCATTATCAGTTGCACCTGTTCCTGTATGCCAGGAATCCAGATGTGCACCAATCATTACTATTTCATCTTTCAATTTCGGATCGGTTCCGGGAATTTCCGCGATCACATTATATCCTTGCAAATCTTTTGTATGGAATTTAGTCTTTACATCTGCATCCATTTTAACGGGAGTACCTGCTTTCACCAACCGTAAAATAGTATTGTAATCTTCAATTCCTATAACAATATCAAGAAAATTTTCAGGATCCGTTCCCTTATAACCGCCGCCCCCTTGTGTAAATAATGTGCCATCATGAAAACGTGTGCTGCTGCTAAGTATGGCTACAGCACCTTCGCTCATTGCAATTTCTTTCAAAGTATTTAATACTCTTTGTTGTGCTCCACGTTGTTGGAATTGTTCCCTTTGTCTTCTTGCAGCTGCCGTATCGTTTGGATTAGCCTGCGGTCTGGGTTCCTGCGGTTTTGCATTTTCCATTTTTACCAAATCTGAATCAGTATACCGATGTGCATCTGCAGTAAAACTTTGTTTGTAGCTATCTAATTTATCGATCACAATGATTTTTCCTTTCAGCTTACCTCTGTATGCATCCAATGCTGCAGAATCTGTTACAGTTACTGCGATCACTTCTGCATTTTTCAAACCATCTGTTCCACCGCACCATGCTTTTGGATAAGCCTGTAACGATTTATAATAAGGGGAAGTGATGGCGAGATAACTTTTTTCCAGTTCCCATCCTTTGCCAAATTCACCCCAGGGATCCAGCTTCGCATTCTTCAAACCCCAGCCAGCCAATTTTTCCTTCGCATAATTGGCAGCACGGAAATAGCCGGGTGAATTGGTCAGGCGATTGCCGCTGGCATCGGTCAGATGGAAAATAATATCCATTACCTGCGAATGTTTTAAACCTTCTTCTTTTATCTTTTCAATGCTTGCATTATCGATCTTTTCGGTTTGTGCGATAAGGCCCGATTGTAGGGATAAAAACAATAAAATACAGAATACTGTTATTTTTCTCATGGTTTGATGTTTTTAGAAAGATAAAAATTATTAAGCCGATACAGGCAAAAATTCGGCTAAACCTTTTAAATATTCCACCAATGGTGACTTACCTTTGCCGCCATGCGAAAATTGTCGATGGATGAATTAGTACGAAAGTCTGTGGAAGAATTCCGAAATGCTGATAAAAATAAAATTATCGTCGTGCTGGATAATATCCGAAGCATGCACAATGTGGGAAGTGTTTTCCGCACATCTGATGCATTCTTAATTGAAGCCATTTGTTTATGTGGCTATACGCCACAACCTCCGCATAGGGATATTCAAAAAACGGCTTTGGGTGCAACGGAAACGGTTGATTGGATTCATTTTGCTACAACAACAGAAGCTGTGGAACAATTAAAAGAACGTGGCTATAAAATTTTTGCAGTGGAACAAACCGAGGGAAGCATTTCTTTAGAAAAATTTCCTGAAATGAATGAACCAATTGCAGTTATTTTTGGAAATGAAGTAGAAGGAGTGGATGATGCATTATTGCCTTTATGCGATGGATGTATTGAAATACCGCAATTAGGTATGAAACATTCACTCAATATTTCTGTGGCTGCCGGTATTGTTCTTTGGAAATTATCTGAATCAAAATTTAATTGAAATAGAAGATGGTTAAAATAAAAAACTATTTGTCCTTAGTAAAATTCTCTCATACCATTTTTGCAATGCCTTTTGCATTGATTGGATTTTTTCTAGGTATGCAGGAAATTTTCCATTCTGGAAATTGGTATGGGCAGAACCCATTTCTAAAAGAAGAAAATATTACCTCCCCTTACTGGTTTTTAGCAGGAAAGCTATTTCTGGTTATTGTTTGCATGATCACAGCACGCAGTGCGGCTATGGCTTTCAACAGATATTTAGACAGAAGTTTCGATGAAAAAAATCCGCGCACAGCTATTCGAGAAATTCCCAAAGGGATCATTTCTCCAAACAGCGCATTACGTTTCGTAATTCTTTCTTGCCTCTTGTTTCTTGTTTCTTGTTTCTTTATTAATAATATTTGTTTTTATTTATCACCCGTTGCATTATTTGTCATACTGTTTTACAGTTTTACTAAAAGGTTCACTCCGCTTTGTCATTTAGTGTTGGGTATCGGTTTATCATTGGCACCTATTGGTGCCTATCTTGCGGTGACAGGTGTATTCGCATTATTGCCCATTTTATTTTCATTTGCAGTAGTATTTTGGGTAAGTGGTTTTGATATCATTTATGCTTTACAGGATATTGATTTCGATCAGTCACAAAAATTATATTCGATCCCCTCAGCATTGGGAAAAGCAAAAGCATTAAGGATCTCTGAGTTACTGCATATTCTCAGTGCAGTTTGTGTGATTTCTGCTGGCTTTTATGGGGATTTTCATTGGTTCTATTGGATCGGAATTGCTGTTTTTATTGGAATGTTGATCTATCAGCATTCAATCGTAAAACCGAATGACCTGAGTAAAGTAAATATTGCATTCATGACCGCTAATGGCATTGCAAGTGCTGTTTTTGCATTGTTCGTAATTGCGGACCTTTTTATTAAATAAATCATCAAATTGGCTAGAATCATTTGCATAGATTATGGGGGAAAAAGAACAGGATTAGCAGTAACTGATCCGTTAAAGATTATTGCTACTGCCTTAACAACTGTCGAGACCAAAGACCTCTTCACTTTCTTAAAAAAATATTTTCAGCAAGAGGAAGTTGAATTGATATTGATCGGCGAACCCCTGAATCTCGACGATTCTGCCACGCATGCCACTCCATTGGTAAAACAGGCCATCATAAAATTGAAAAAAGAGTTTCCCGCAATTCCCATTCAAACAGTAGATGAACGCTATACTTCTAAAATGGCATTAAGAGCCATGGTTGAAATGGGCATGAAAAAGAAAGATAGGCAGGTGAAAGGTAATATAGACCAGATCGCAGCCACCATCATGCTGCAGGAATACCTGCAGAACCACGCCTGATTTATGATTTGCTGATTGCACTATTTGCTGCTATTTTTGCGGCATTCGGTCAAAAAATTCTTTGCATTCATGATTTTACCTATTGTAGCGTATGGCGCACAGATATTAAGAAAAGTAGCTCAGGTTATCCCATCTGATTATCCTGAACTCGAAAAGCTTATTGACGATATGTGGGAAACCATGTATGCCAGTAATGGAGTTGGATTGGCCGCGCCCCAGATCAATAAGAATATCCGCATATTTGTAATGGACAGTGCACAAATATTTGATGGTTTGGAAGAAGAGGAACATGGGAAATACCCTGATGAACCCGGTATTAAGAAAGTGTTTATCAATGCACATATTACAGAATTGAACGGTGAGGAATGGGCTTATAATGAAGGTTGTTTGAGTATCCCTAAGATCAGAGAAGACATTTTACGCCCAGAGGAAGTGGTGATCGAATATTTTGATGAAGCTTTTGTACAACATACCGAAACCTTTAACGGTATTACCGCACGGATCATTCAACACGAATACGATCATATTGAAGGGAAATTGTTCATCGATTATTTAAAACCTTTGAAGAAGAAGTTGTTGCAACGAAAATTGAATGATATCAATAAAGGCAAGATCAAAGTCGATTATAAAATGGTATTCCCTAAATGACCAAACAATTCTTGATATTTTTTTCACTAATCATCACTCAGGTTTCATTTGCGCAGCAAACAAAAATTGAAGCGGATAAGAAAAATGATACCACAGTTTTCATCGATAATAAAAAAGTAACACTCCCTGATGTTTGGGTAAGAAATAATTTCGATTATAAGAAACTCTTGCAGCAGATCAAGGAAGACACTACATTTTACAAGGCTTTCCGCAATTTGCGCATTCTCAATTTCTCCTCCTATAACGACATTAAAATGCTGGATAAAAAGGGAGCGGTTAAAGCCTCTTTATACAGCAAGACCAAACAAACGCGCAGCAATGGTTGCAGGACAATGGAAATACAGGAACAGAATGTTACGGGTGATTTTTTTGACGAACAAGGAAATTATAATTATTTGACCCCTGAATTATATGCAGGTTTGTTCTTTACCAAAGGAAAGATCTGCGGTGAGAACAATATTGTTAAAGGAAGAAATCTTACTGTCAGCGATAAGAAAGGAATGGATAAATATAAAGAACAATTAAAAATGTTGTTCTTTAATCCCGGCAAAAAAATACCGGGTATACCTTTCATTGGAAATAAATTGGATCTGTACGATGATCATGCCAGAAAGATCTACGATTATAAATTAGACATTGTCGAATATCAGGGTAAATTATGTTATCAGTTTTCAATTATTCCAAAAGAAGACCTGGGCTTATTCAAGCGAGATGAAGTGGTGGTTGACGAAATGACCACCTGGTTCGAGATCAAATCACTCGAAGTGCTGGCAAGAAATTATTCACTCAGTTATAAAGCAGGCTTTTATAGTTTTGATGTTAGCATGGAAGTGGAAATGACCAACATAGGTGATCTGACTGTTCCTAAAGTTCTTCGTTATAAAGGCAATTGGGATGCCATCTTCAAGAAACGCGAGAGGGCAATCTTCACTGCAACTCTATTTGATTTCAAAAAAGAGATGTAATAATTAATTCTTTACAAATTATCCAGTACACTGATGATATCTCCCACAGAACTCTTTGCAGGTGATAAAGAGAATCGGTCGGCATTCTTTACAATTACAGATCTTGTTCCTAAATAAAACTCATTATCGATCAGCGATATTGAGAGTAGTGTTATATTGCTGTTTACTGGAACGTTCATGCAATAAAAAGAACGCGTTGCAAAATCTGTTGTAAGTCTTACTACTGTTTTCTTATCATTAAATACAGCGAACACCAATGTATTCTTATTGGTACTGTTTAATGGCAGGGTAACATTTAATCGTGTAGTGCCATATGATGTATCAATAAAATTACTGCTGCTTAGCCAATTGGTACTTTTAGAGGTTAACTGATAACCTTTTTTATTGACTCCTAATGAAGTAGAATCCCAAATAGAAATATAACCATCTGTAGGAGCAGGAAGCCAAGTAAACAGGGAGTCAATGTTAGGTATCAGTGATCCTTCAAAAAATTTCACGTTTGTTCTGGGATTATCATCTCTCCATCTGATATTAAATGCGGCATTGGCTGCCATAACTACTTCTTGCCCGTTTCTCGAAAGCCTTACAAAATATGATCCTGTTGTTTCGAGTAGATAATTTTTACTGCTGGTGGGGGTTAGCGCTTTTATATAATCTCCTTTCTTCTGAAGAGCCAAAAATTCAACTTTTACTATTCCATCCTGAATAGGGCCAGGAGTATTGGCAAAACTATAAGAATGTGGCGGGAAGTAGATTTCCAAACTATCATTCACTTTAAATTTCTTTTCAAGAACAGTATTGAAAGAATCAACAAACCATGCTGTATTATTAATTGCATATGAGATCGAATCAATAAAGCCATTGGTTAATGGTTTATTTGTCCAAACAGTATCATTGATACCCATGGTGGGGTATGGTGTAAAACTATCCGAGAATTCTTTTTTACAGGAATTCAGCAGAACAGTAATGAATACTATGAACAATACCTTTTTCATTGCAGGGTTTAATGTAGATATCCTTTTGTTTATAAATGCTGCTTTTTATTCAATTTCATTCTAACACCCAATGAGATACCGGCAGCATTGAATTTCTGGCTGTAACCTATATTACTTGAAATGCTTGATAACCCAACTCTGAAATAAGGTTCTGCAAAAACATCAAGTTTTTCATTGATATTCCTGATAAGGCTTACACTTCCGTACACACTCAGTCCCGTGCCTCTGCTGTAAAAGCCACTATTGCCTTTAGAGTTAACTGATACAACATTATAAGCTGTGTCTAATGTTACTCCGTTATACCATGATGTTATGTTGAGTATAATGCCGCCATTTACCGCCAGTTTCCATTTGTCTTTCGCTTCACCAAATTCATAGCCGATGCCGATAGGTACTTCTAGGTTCTTGTAATTATTGATACTCTTTCTAACTGCATATCCGATCTGTGTAACTGAAGTAGTATCATTGAATGTGGTATCACCCTGCGGACGAATAACAGTTCGGCTCACAATCACAACAGTTGTTCTTCTTTCGCTTTCTGTTCGTAAAGCAAACTTCTCATTCAGTTGAGAATATTGTAAACCGGCTTTGAGCATAAAATGATCGCCAACATTTTTGCTGATCTTGGCACCTATCGTAAAACCGCCATACATCTTTTCAGCACTGTCTTTTTTCTGAATATAGGCACTGTTCAAGCCATTGCCGGACAAGCTTTTCATGGTATAGTCGGGAGAACCGTAAACTTCCAGGTACCAGTCATTTCTTTGCGTACCGTTTGCACTGGGGCACTCGTTCCCCAAACCAAATATCGTTCTAAGATTAAGCGGGGGATTGTGTAGGTTATTAAGACTATAAACATTTCCGGAGACCGACATCAGTTCCCCATTCAATTTCTTCAGTGAATAATAATTCTGCATTTCGTTTTCTGACTGTAATCCGGTTTCACTGTCTGTATTAACTACAGTAGGAATTTCAGAACTGCTTTTCCCATTTTTAGTTTGCAGGAACGATAGCAATGCTTTGTTATTTCTACTATCATAAAAACCTGAACTGATATTGGACAAATCTTTTTTTCTTGATGTTGTATTTGCAGAAGCTGCAACCGTATTTATTTCGGTATCGGTAAATGCTGATCTTTCATTTGCAGTAACATTATTTTCAGCTTTATTGTTCTGCTGCTGCAAAAGATTATTTTGATCAGCTTGTGTTGATTTATTTTGAAGTGTAGAGATCGTTTTATTGTTTAAAATATTTTGTTTTTGATTATTTAAAAAATAGAAGCCCCCTGCCAATAAAATGATCAGGCTGATAGCCGTAAATACACCGGCATTATTGGTCCACCAAAAGCCTGTAGGGCGTTGGTCTTTGTCGCGAACAATTTTTTCCCATAAGCCATCAGGCACAGGAGCACTGTAATTGTTTAACTCAGTCCTGATAAAATTATCGTGTACAATTTTACCCCATAAGCCATCAGGCACTGGGCTGGAGTGGTCGTTTAACCTGCTCCTAATAAAATTGTCGAATAATTTTTCAGGCATTACACAGCTATTTTTTGTAATTGTACAATTTGTTGTTGCAGCATTTTGCGGGCCTTGACCAATTGGCTTCTGCTGGTGCTGGGTTGTATATTTAATACTTTAGCAATTTCTTCATGGCTATAACCCTCAATTACATTCAGGTTAAATACGATTTTATAACCTTCGGGTAATTGATTGATCAGTTTCAGTATTTCTTCTTCTCCGAGATGATTGTAAGCATAAGCCTGTATGGCAGGAGTATCAGCATGATTTTCTTTGATCTCGCTGAATTGCAGCTTCTTTTTTTGCAAATGCTTTAAAGCAACATTTACCACAATACGTCGCATCCATCCTTCAAAGGACCCTTCAAATTTAAATTGATGGATATTGCCGAATATTCTGATAAAACCTTCCTGCAACATATCTTCAGCTTCCATAGCGTCGTTTGCGTATCGTAAACATACGGTCATGAACTTACCCGCATATTGCTCAAATAGCAAACGCTGAAAGCTAGTATTTTGCTTGACACAGCCTTTGATCAGTTCAAATTCTGTCAATTTTGGGGCAGTTTTAGGTTATTTCAATGATTAGATGCTTTACGTTACGTTCTTGCTGCCTGAAAAGGCAGGGTTTCCTCTATGAAATTACAAAAAATGTATGCAGGCAAACTGCCTGAGGGTAGATTGGGGAGCTTTTTAACAGTTTTAGTATATAAGAAACTGGTCGTGTATATAATCCACCACACTTACTAGGCTCTTCGTTTCTTCGTAAACTTTTAATTGCCTGTCGGCACCGGTTCCCTGCTCTATCATTTTGTAGAGATAGCTGATGGCATTTCTGCAGCCTAGATCATCTACCACATCATCCACAAAATCCAATAGTTCATATAAGAGCAAACGGGTATTTACTTCTGTCTCTTTTCCAAAATCGATCAGGGTTCCATCAATTCCATACCTGCTAGCCCTCCATTTATTTTCATTCAATAACGCACGTTGATAGATAATGAAGTTCAGATTCTTATTGCGCAGTTTGTACAATTTCGCACAAATTGCCTGAAATAAAGATGCAATGGCAATGGTCTCATTAACGGTCATCGGTATATCACAGATACGAAACTCTACTGTGTTAAAGAAAGGATGAACACGCAGGTCCCACCAGATCTTCTTGGCATTATCAATACAGTTTGTTTTGATCAATAACGATACATAATTATCATACGCTTCTATACTTTCAAAATAATCCGGGATACCGGTGCGGGGAAATTTATCGAACACTTTGGTCCGGTAAGATTTATAGCCGGTTAATCTTCCTTCCCAGAATGGCGAATTGGTACTCAGTGCATACACATGCGGTAAAAAATACCGGGCGCTATTGGCAATATGGATGGCCATTTTTCTGTCTTCCATGCCAACATGTACATGCAATCCGAAAATAAGATTACTTCTTGCTGCATCCTGTAATTCATTAACGATCTGATGATAGCGGTCATGGTCGGTAATGAGTTGGCTGTTCCAGTTACTGAATGGATGTGTACCCGAAGCACCTACCCATAATCCCATACTTCCCGCAATTTCAGAAATGGTTCTGCGAAGTGTTGCAACATCATTAAATGCTTCTTCTGCATCAGCACAAATATCAGTACCCACTTCTACCACGGCCTGGTGCATTTCTGCTTTTACTTTATCCTTTATGACCTTATGGCCTTCACTTACGATCTTCTGTTCATGACTTTTTAGTTCTCGTGTTACAGGATCAATGACCATGTATTCTTCTTCAACACCTAAAGTAAAATGCCTGTAATCAATATGTGCCATGCGAATTATTTTTATGGATGGAACAAGAAATGAATTAATTGAATGATATTAATACAAAGTCTTTTTTGCACAGCCCCGTTTGATATATTCTCCCCATGTTAAATTATCAGCTCCATCAATATGCGACAATGCTTTTTCTATGGCATAATTGGCTGCTGTTTCAACTACCCATGTAAAATTTTCTTCGCCAACACTAGTCTTTTCAGCATCGGGTGCAGGGTTACAGAAATCAATGGCATAGGGTACTCCATCACGTAATGCCAATTCAACCGTATTAAAATCATATCCCAGATAATGATTGATGCGGAGAACAATATCTTCCATTTGTTTTAACCTTTCGGATGATGGATTAAAGCTGGCAACATAACGAAGATGATGCGGATTGCGTGGTTCATACGGCATGATGCGAACATGCTTGCCGCCAATACAATAACAGCGATAGTATTCATCAAAAACAATTTCTTCCTGCAATAACATTACAAGTTGATTGGTCTCTGCATGTTTAGTAAAAAAATCTTCTTTATCGGTCAGTCTGTACACATTCTTCCAGCCGCCGCCCGCAAAGGGTTTCATATAAGCGGGGAAACCAACATAACTAAAAATATTCTCCCAATCCAATGGATAAGAAAGATTGGCAAATGAATCAGCAGATGTATCATCGGGCAGATCATGTGAAGGAAGGATCACAGTTTTTGGTACTGGCACTTCGATCTTGGTTGCTAGACAGTTATTGAAAAATTTTTCATCGGCACTCCACCAAAATGGATTGTTGATCACTGCTGTTCCGCATAGTGCAGCATTCTTTAAATAAGCACGATAGAAAGGTACGTCTTGACTGATACGGTCAATAATAACTGCATACTCGGTTGCAGCGCCCTGCATCACCTTATCGATCTTTACCTGCTCTGCAATGATGCCGGGTACATTTTTGCTGTTGACCCTTTCTACAAATGCATCGGGGAAACTTCTTTCTTTTCCATGTAATATGCCGATCTTTTTCATGTGCGATCTTTTTATAAGGTAAATTAAAATGAGTGCCTATGAGATTCGATTTCAATTTAAATAAACTCGTTTACATTTCAGTGAAATCCTGTGTAAATCTTGAAGTTTATCTCTAAATGCTTTGCCTTACATTTGAAGCTATGGCTGAAGAAAGAACGACAACGATAACCTCTACTATTGTGATGGAACACCACAGCATCAGGTCCCAATATTTGGAAAGAGAGATCATTGTTGATGTCTATCGTCCTGTACAGTTTTTCTCTCCCGAAATAATGAATCTACTGCTCATCAACGACGGGCAGGATCTGGTAAAAATGCCATTTGATGAAATTCTGGACAAATTAGTCTCTGAAAATGAAATTGAACCGATCATGTGCATCGGTATTCATTGCGGGGTTGAAAGGAAACGTGAATACGGTACTGCTTACAGTTCCGATTTCAAAGGAAGAGGCGATAGGGCCGGCCTGTATTCGAAGTTTATTTTTGACGAGTTATTGCCTTTTATCCGTAAAACATACAATGCCCCTTCCTTTAAAGAGAAATCATTTGCAGGGTTTTCTTTGGGCGGGTTGAGTGCTTTGGATATTGTATATAATCATGCAGACGAATTTTCTAAAGTTGGCGTGTTTAGCGGAAGTTTATGGTGGAGAAGGAAAGGTTACAACGATGAATATAATGATGAAACAGACCGCTTGATGCATTTACAGGTATTGAACGGTCATTTCTACCCCTGGTTGAAATTCTTTTTTGAATGCGGTGCATTGGATGAAACGGAGGATAGGAATAAGAATGGTGTGATCGATAGTATTGATGATACTTTGGATCTGATCGTTGAATTGAAAGCAAAGGGCTATACCGATCAGCACATCAAATACTTTGAACTAGAAGATGGCAAGCATGATGTAGAAACCTGGGCCAAAGCATTCCCTGATTTCTTGAAATGGGGATGGAGTAAAAGATAATTCCTGCTTGCATTGCAAGCACAAAAAAACCGCTTCAAATTTGAAGCGGTTTTTTTATATGGAAAAGTTTCAAATAATTAGTTAAACAAATATCTGAGACCCAGTTGCATCTGCCAGCGTGAGAAGATACTTGTACTGTTTCCAAATGCAGTTGTGTACGGTGTTGTACCGGTTTGGTATGGCATTGAGAATGAAGGTGTATTAATTGCCGCACCATTCGCATTTGAAGTAGAAGTAACTAAACCTTCATACTTCAAGAAATTGCTGACAATCGGTGATTGTGCAACTCCCCAATGATTGTTGATCAAATTTCCTGCATTGATAAGATCAAGAGAAATTTGCAAAGTATGCATGTTAGAACCTGCTTTGAAATTAATGTTCTGTGTAACATTCACATCCAGTTTATTAAACATTGGATACACATTCGCATTTCTTTCTGCATATTGACCACGGTGTTTTTTCAGATAAGGGCTTGTTTGAATGAATGCATCCAATTGGTTCCAGATCTGAGAAGCAGTTCTTGCATCTGCTGGAGTAGCAGTTGTACCATTTCCACCTGAACCTGCTCTTACCAGATTAATATCTCCCGGAGTTTTAGGAATATAGATCAGATCATTACCTGTATTACCATCACCATTAAGATCACCATTGTAATAATAGTTGCCTGTACCGTTAGGAGCGATTTCATAAATAGCACCGAAAGTAGTATTGAACATTTTACCCTCTACTAATTTGTATGTTATAGAAGCAATTACACGATGCGGTTGATAATAAGAAGCATAACCTAAATTAGCAGCATTAGGATCTTGATTTCCAACAGCAGCAGCACTCCATAAAGAAGAAGCGGTACTTCCACCTTCAGCAGTATTTAAAGCTGATTGGTAAGTATAAGCCAATGATCCTGTGAAATTGCGGGTACTCTTTTGAACTCTAAATGTTCCGGTAAATACAAATCCTTGTGAGCTATTGCTCATTAATATTGAATTACCAATATTCGGATTTTGTGCTGATGTACCTGCGTAATAGTATTTGTTACTGGTAGAAACGGTTGTCAAATAACGTGATCTGTTATCGGCACCTGCCAAAGCATATGCATTGGTTTCGTTAAGATTGGTGTTTGAATAATAAACTGCATTCAGATCTCTTGAATAGTTTGCTTCAATAGTAAAGATCCAGTCTTTTGCGAATTTCTTATCCATTGCGATAGTGGTCTTTAACACGGTTGGATATTTGAAATTGCTGGCAACCAATGCAGTACTATATGAAGAAAGTGCAGCACCACTTGCAGGTCTGTATGCATTAACATTAGCACTGAATGGATATGAACCAATATAAGAACTAGGAACTGCAGAAGTAGAACCACCCACGTTTGCAGTAAATGAACCGAACTGCACACCATTATTACTTGCCTGGTTACTGATCCATACAAATGGAGGAGCACCTTCAAATACACCAAATCCACCACGGAACTGTAATGATTTATCGCCCAATACATCCCAGTTAAATCCAACTCTTGGAGAGATGATCAGGTTGTTCATTGGAGCCTGGCCAATATTATAGGAAACGCCATTTTTGAATGTTAAAGCATCAAAGTTCGGGTTATCGGTCATGGCTTGTTTATATGCAGTATAGTCGGCACGTAAACCATAGGTTAAAGTAAAGTTCTGAGAAATACGCCATTTGTCCTGTAAGAACAAACTCAACTCAGTTGAACCGGCATAAGCCCATGGGAATGCACCACCAGGTAAAGCTGAATATTGTAAATAATATCCGGTCTTATTGGTAGTAGTAGTTCCTGAAGTATTCATAGTACCGTTATTTGCGGCATTATAGAAATCGGTCAGGGAATTGAATTGATAAGCACCATTCCATCCCGGTGCAAATGCATTCTGATATTTTTTGTAAGAGTTCTGTGTTCCGATAGTGATCTCATGAGCACCCTTATATAAAGTAAAGATGTCGTTGAATTGATAAATATCAGTATTCAATATATTATTATAGGTATAAGGCTCATAACCGAAAGTTGTCATGATATTACCGCCATTCAGGATATCCACTAACGGGAAATCACTAGATGTATGTGCTGAACGGAAATCTCTTAATGCAGTATAACCTACCTGGAATTTGTTGGTTGATTTATTGCTGAACCTTGTATTCAATTCTGCTAAGAAGATATTGAAGTTATTGTTGATCACATAACCACTTCCGAAGAAAGGCATGCTGGTATTACCTGGCTGACCACCGGTAACAAAACCACTACCCGGTCTGCTGGTACTTGCAAACTGGTCAGCAAAAGATTTTAAATAATTATATTTTAAGGTCAATGTGCTGTTCCCTAAGTTGAAATCCAATTTAGCAGTGATCTTATCACTGTTAGTTTGGAAAGAGAAGTTCTGGAATGCACCTGGATTATAGTTAAACTTGCTCTGTAAAAAATTTGATAAAGCTGTTAAAGTATCTGCATTTGCCTGAGAAACCGAACCGGAAGCAACCGGATGCGATGCATCAGAAGCTATATAACTTGAAGAGGGTGCAGTTTGTCTAACCTGTTCTCCGCTGAAGAAGAAGAAAACTTTATTCTTGATGATCGGTCCACCAAGTGAGATACCTTGGATCTTATAATTGTAATCAGTCTTAGGGACAGTTACACCACTAACATTATAACCTTGGTAATTTTGATTCTTTAAATAAGTATAAACTGTTCCTTTGAATGTGTTGGTACCACTTTTACTTACTGTATTGATACCTGTACTTGCAAATCCACCTTGTTTTACATCATAAGGAGAAACCTGAACCTGAATTTGTTCGATCGCTTCCATACTAACTGGCTGAGAACTTGTTTGTCCGCCTAATGTAGATGATAAACCAAAACTGTTATTGAAGTTAGCTCCATCTAATGTCATATTATTATACTGACTGGTACGACCTCCAATGCTTAAACCATTAGCGGTTGGTTCCAATCTTGTAAAGTCACTGATAGAACGGTTAATAGTAGGTAACTGCTCAATTTGAGCCCTTGTCACTACTTCCTGGCTACCGGTACGACCGTTGCTGAATATTTTATTCTGACGGGCAGTGGTGTTTACAGTAACACTTTCCAGTGTCTTTGTGTCTAATTTTAAGCCGAAATCAGCTCTGAATTCCTGACCTAAAGCAAGAATGATTCCTTCTTGTTTTTCAGTTTTGTAACCAACAAAAGATGCTGTTACTGTGTAAGGTCCGCCAATTTTCAAGTTTGATAAGTTGTAACGACCATCTTTACGAGTAGTAGTAACATATCTTGTACCTGTTGGCGTGTGAATGGCTGTTATTGATGCGCCCGCAACTAAGTTTGCCCCATCAGTAACAGTACCCTGAATTTCAGAAGTAGTTTCTTGTGCCATTAACGTGACTGATAGAGTTACAGCCAATAATAGTGATAAAAATTTTTTACTAAGCATAATGTTAAATTTTCAGTTGCAAATAAAGCAAATAATCCCTTTACTATTGCAACATAATATTAACAAACTGTTTTTTTTATTCAGAATATGTTAGTTTCTTTCGTGTTTGTGCCGCTCCTTAGATTTTGTATAGCCCAAAAGGAGCTTTTTTGACCATTTTCCTACGAACCGGGGAATGAATTTGTAATCTGCAAATTTTTACTGTTGCAGGAAATGTAATTTTGCCAAGAAAAAACCAATGGAAATGTTGAATACTATAGTGGAAGGGATTGAATCGATCAAGAATGGTAAAATGTTGATAGTGGTGGATGATGAAGATCGTGAAAACGAAGGGGACTTCATTATTGCAGCGGAATTTGCATCTCCGGAAGTCATCAATTTTATGAGCAAAGAGGGACGGGGCTTGATTTGTGTGGCATTAACGGAGGAAAGATGCCGTCAGTTGGACCTTCAGCCCATGGTAACATCTAATACCAGCTTACATGAAACAGCTTTTACAGTATCCATTGATCTGATCGGCCAGGGTACTACTACCGGGATATCTGCGCAGGACAGGGCCAAAACCATTGCCGCATTGATTCAGCCCGATACGAAATCAGATGATCTGGGCAGGCCGGGCCATATTTTCCCCTTAAGGGCTAAAACAGGGGGTGTTTTAAGAAGAGCCGGCCACACAGAAGCAACCATCGATCTGGCAAGATTGGCAGGTTTGGAACATGCAGGTGTTCTGGTTGAAGTAATGAATGAAGATGGCACTATGGCCAGATTGACTCAGTTATTTGAGATCGCTAAAAAGTTTGACCTAAAGATCATTTCCATCAAGGACCTGATCGAATACCGTTTGCAAACCGATTCATTGGTCGAAGAGATCACACGTGTTGAAATGCCTACTAAATATGGTCATTTTAAATTAGCTGCATTCAAGGAAAAAACTTCCGGCGCCGAACATCTTGCTCTAATAAAAGGGAATTGGAATGAAAACGAACCTGTTCTTACAAGAGTACACAGCAGTTGTTTTACAGGAGATATTTTAGGCAGTTTCAGATGCGATTGTGGCGATCAATTACATAAAGCCATGCAAATGGTAGAGGCCGAAGGAAAAGGCGTTATTTTATACATGAATCAGGAAGGAAGAGGCATTGGATTGATCAATAAATTGAAAGCATATAAATTACAGGAAGAAGGAATGGATACCGTAGAAGCTAACCTGCATCTGGGTTTTGGAATGGATGAAAGAGATTACGGGGTGGGGGCGCAGATGCTCAGAAAATTAGGTGTTACCAAATTAAAACTGATGAGTAACAACCCCCGTAAACGTGCCGCACTAAAAGGATATGGATTGGAAATTGTAGATATTGTTCCTATCGAGATCGCATCAAATCCTTTCAATGAAAAATATCTTACCACCAAGCGGGATAAAATGGGTCATGATATTTTGAAAGGAAAATGATCCTTATAATTTAATCGGTCATTTCAATAATTAAAAAAGCCGTAGAGAAAATTTATCTGCGGCTTTTTTAATTAGATAAGTTCGAATTAATTTTTATGAATCATCTTCTTTGTTTCATCCAGTTCTTTTTTTGTTTGATCTAATTCAGTTTTAATTTCGATCATATATTTGGTCAGTTCTTCCACTTTCTTTAATAACAAGCCATTCATTTTTCCGAGATCAATACCATTTTTCATTACTTCATCAGTTGTTGGCATATCAGGTAAATGATGATACATGTTGATATAATCATTCAAACTATTTAATGATATCAATTTATAATCTTTATTAAAAACATTATCGAACCAGTCGTCGGAATTTTTTACCGCTACTTTTACTTTTTCGGTTAAGATACCTTCCTCCACAAATAATTTATAACCATCCACATTAGAATTTACGTCACCGATCTTTACTTTGCCCTGATAGGAATCAACCGAAAAATATTCCAGTTCTACATTGCTCCCAATTGGCTTATGAGAAATCTTAAAAGTTTGCGGTGTATTTAATGTTTTATCTCCCGAAACCCGGGCACCAATGGTCCAGTAACTCACATTTTCAATAGAACTGATATCACCATTTGAAAACATGATACTGGGTTCATTTTGACCGTTTGCCGACCATTGATTACTTAATTGCAATAAAATATTTTTCTTTCTTGTATCACCCGCATTTCTTTTGATCTCTAAAGCAGCTTGTGGCGCATTCGTTCCAATGCCTGCATTTCCCTGCAATGGAAAGTGGTTTTCACTATTAGGATATAAAGTGTCTATATATTGATAAACAATATTCTTTGAGGAAGGATTTTGATCAGGGAAAATAGCAGGTGTGGTAGTCGATACATTTGCTATTGGTTTTGCAGTTGTATTTGAAGAGGTAGTTGTTGACGGAGATGAAAAACTCTTTTTAGTTGAAACAGGCTTTTTCGCAGATCGTATGGATCCTGAATATTTCAATGCATTTGGATCATATGTACTCTTCTTAACGGGTTCGGCTCCGATTGTTTGTGCATTGCCATTTACAGCGCATGCAAGGAGCAGAAGAAATACAAGCTTTTTCATGTTATCCGTTTTTTGTGTTAGAATAGTCATCAAAAATAAACATTTTCTTTCATGTTGATCGAATGACGGGGTTTTAACAATCCTAATGATTCTATAAAACAAAAGGCAGCCAAAGCCGCCTTTTATTTTATCAAACAAATATGTTAACGATGTCCGTGCGCCTGCTCTTCTTTCTCATGTTCTTTTTCATAAGCCTTGATGATCGATTTCACCAAACGGTGACGAACCACGTCTTCTTCATTCAATGCAATATGAGCGATGCCATCAATATTGTCCAGAATGCGAATGGCTTTATCCAAACCGCTGCGCATATTTCTTGGCAGATCCACCTGAGTTGGATCACCTGTAATGATCGCTTTTGCATTGGCACCAATGCGTGTTAAAAACATTTTGAGCTGAAGATCATTGGTGTTTTGTGCCTCATCCAAAATGATGAATGCATTATCCAGAGTTCTTCCGCGCATATAAGCGAGTGGTGCAATTTCAATGGTGCGTGTGGTCATATAATAACCCAGCTTATCGGCTGGTATCATATCATCCAGCGCATCATATAAAGGACGTAAATAGGGATCGATCTTTTCTTTCAGATCACCCGGTAAAAAACCTAAACTTTCTCCTGCTTCAACCGCAGGGCGGGTCAAAATAATTTTCTTGACCATTTTGTTTTTTAAGGCTCGAACAGCCAATGCAACTGCAGTATAGGTCTTACCGGTACCGGCAGGCCCTATCGCAAATACAACATCATTATGGTCAGCAGCCTGCACCATTTTTTTCTGGTTGGCCGTTCTGGCCCTTACTGTTTTACCATTAGGACCGAAAACCAGAATGTCATTTGGATTTTTATCAACAAAATTGTCGATGGTTTCGGCATCATCGCCGCCGAGGATCTGCTCGAAATAATTCTCACTCAAATGACCATTGCGTTCGAGATATTGAAGGATGAGATCGATCTTCTCCTTCGCATTGTCAATTTGTTCAGGTGCGCCGCTTAATTTTATCTGCGTACCACGGGAGAGAATTTTTAATAAAGGAAATTTCTTTTTGAGCAGGTCTAATTTTCCGTTGTTTACACCGAAGAATTCAATCGGATTAACGGATTCGAGGTTAATGATTGTGTCTGTCAAATGATTGCCCGTTTAATGATGAGAATATATGGGTTCGTACTAACTAATCCTTCCAATTCAAATTTAATTTTAATCAGTGAATAAAACCTAACACTTCTTATCAACAGATGTGGAAAGCTAAAACTCGATAACTCAAAATGAAGTGATTGCAATGTTGATGTAAAGAAATAGTGAAGTTATTTTGCAGCACGCAGATGGAATGAAATAAAAGCCTTCAATAAAAGAGTAGTGTTACTAGTTATTATTGGAAAGAGGTATTTCTACCATCACTTCACATCCTTTTCCTTCCGGTGAATCATATATTGAAAATTTGCCGTTAAACAATTGCGCCCTTCTGTTCATATTGGCTAATCCGATACCTTCTTTATTTGTTTTAAGATCAATGCCAATACCGTTATCTGCAATTCTCATTTGCAGTACATTATTCATTATGGTCACTATTACTTCTATGCTTTTTGCTTGGGCATGTTTTAAAATATTTCTCAATTGTTCCTGTAATATCCTGTACAGGTTCAGTTGCAGTTCACGACTTATCGGATAGGTTTTAGCAACTTCATCAAAACGTAATCGTATCTCATATTTATTTTCAATATTGAAATTGTTCAATAAATGCTTGAATGCATCTTCCAAAGATGAGTTATCAAAAAAGGCTGGAGCCAGTCGATGCGAAAGGTTGCGTATCTCATTCAGGGCAAAACTGATCGATCCTTGTGTTTCACCAAACATTTCATGTGAGTCAATCGCAAACTTTTTCTTCATCAACCCTAAATAGATCAGTGATGTTGCCAGTATTTGACAAACATTATCATGGAGTTCACCACCTATCTCATATCTCTCATCTTCCTGTGCTTTAATAGCAGCTCTTGTTAACTTTTGTTCATATAGATTCTTTTCTGTTACATCTAAGGCGATCATCAATGTTTTCTTTTCTCCATTTAATACGATAGGCATACTCGATGTAACAACATCCATGATTTCCCCCGATTTTTTTAAATGTTTCTGTTCACCAATAAAAGAAGAATTGATTACACTTTTTGTTGTTGTTTGTGGTTCATTATTGAGTTCATTATAATTAGGAATGATATCTTTAATTGTCATATCAGCAAATTCCTCTTTACTGTAACCATAATTATTGATACAAGCTTTGTTTACCTGAAGGAATCTATAATTTTTTTCATCTATCACCCACATGGAAGCCGGACTAAGATCAAATAATTGCCGATAATTAGCTTCAGATTGTTTGATACTTCTTTCTGCTATTTTTCTTTCTGTAATATCCTGCAAGGTTCCGAATAGTCTTATTGGATTTTTGTTTTTGTCAAACTCAAATCTCCATTCAATATGCGCATATTTCTTTGATCCTTGCTTATCTGTGAAACGGAAATCCGAAGTAGATTCTTTGAATGAAAGAAATGCTTCTTTGATCTCTTCCTGTGCTTTTATCGCATCTTCCGGGTAAATGAAAGAAAGCAACGCTTCAGTAGTAGGCTCTATCTCACCTTTTTTTACACCGAATATGTCATAAAACTCATCCGACCAAATGTGAATGTTATTCACCATATCGATCTCCCAACTTCCCATCAATGCTATTGCCTGCGCCTCTTTTAGCCTGGCTTCACTATGTTTTAATTTTTCTTCAGCAAGTTTACGATCAGTAATATCGCGAACAATGGCAATGGCTCCCGAAGCATCTGGGAGCATGGTCCTGCTTATTTCTACATCAACTAGATTGCCATCTTTTCTCAACAATTTTGTTTCGTTTGTAAAAGATTTGTTTTTTCTTAGTTTGTCCCATAATTGAGGCACACCCTCCCGAACAGCTATAGGGTATAAGTTTAAAACAGACATGCCTATCAACTCTTTCTTTGTATAATTGAGTAATTGAGTAGCACTTAGGTTTGTATCAAAGATTATCCCTGAATCATCTACCATAAAAATAGAATCACCCGCATGATCTACTAAAGAGCGAAAGGAATCCTCACTTTTCCTTAAAGCCGATTGGGTATTCATTTGCTCAGTTACATCAATGGCAAGTGAAAGGATGGCAGTGCGGTTATTGTATACTATTCTATGGGATTCAATTTCCATCTGCATTTTTTCTCCGTTCTTTTTTAAATGTTGCCAGGCTCTTCTGGTCAGGGGTTCATCAAGTTCTTGGTACCTTTTTGCAAATTCTTTTATTTTTTCATGATCTTCTGAACTACGGTAATCCAATATCGACATATTGTTCCACTCTTCTTTACTATAACCATATTTGTTAAATACGGTATCATTCACTTCTAATATGCGAAGGGTTTCCGGATCCCATATGATGATGCATGCCGGGCTATTTTGAAAGAGATGGCGGTACTTTTCTTCAGATTCTTTAAGCGCAAGTTCTGTTTTCTTTCTTTCGGTAATATCGCGCATGATTGCTATGTACCCAACGTTTTTGAGCAGTTTCACATTCACTTCTATATCTACAAAAATCCCGTCTTTCCTTTTTAATTTTCTTTCGTGCAGAGAAGCCCCTTCTTTTTTGATAATATCCAATTGTAATGGAAAAGACTTTTTTTCGGCAGCGGTCATGATGTCCGGTATTCTCATACTTACAAGTTCATCACGTGAATATCCAAGCAGTTTACAGGCACTCTCGTTTACATCAACGATAAAGAGTGATTCATTCATGATGAAAATGGCATCACCCGCATATTTAATAAATGCGCTGAGCTTTTCCTCACTCCTTTTTATTGTTTTATTGCTTTCATTGAGATCACTGATCAAATTTTTAATATTCCTGATCAAATAGTAGCAAAGCGGAATAGCGAAAACTAGAGAAAGCATGATCAAAATAATAAGCCGTTTTAAAGAGGACTGATAAACTTCATTACTGTCTTTATAAACTGCACCACCAACTGTTACTTGTAATTCAATCAATTCACTCAATTGCTTTATAACCGGATTCAGTGCAGGATATAATTCCTGATTGATGATCTTATTTAATCCACTCATATCTTCTTTGTTCAGAACGGCTTTCAGCTTTTCAATTGATTTGATAGACTGCTTCATGGATAGAGAAGTCTGTTTAGCCAACCGATCTTCTTCAGGTGTTAGATAAGTGTGTAGATAAGCTTTCCAATTTTCAGTAATGTTCTTCTCTGCTTCCAGTATTTGTTTTATGGCTTCTTTAAAACCGAGTTTGGAGGTTTGTACCTGTTCTGCCGATGCGATGATTTCAGCAGCGTAAGCAAAACGAATGGCTGATAACTGTTGTAACGGGTATACACGGTCAGCATAAAGCGTCCCTGTATTTTGATTCATTGTTTTCATTTCAATGATCCCGTACAGTCCGATTGCAATGATGAAAAAAGACATGATAAAAACCAACAAATATAATTTCGCGGACGCGGCTAATTTTTTGATCATGGCAGGTTATTTATTAGAACATTTTACATATGATTCTTTTCAAATGATCGAAGTAAGTGCAGAAAGTTGATCGTGAACTTATGAGAAAAGTGCATTCATTTGTACTAAATGATAGTGCTGCCAAATTAAAAAAAAGTTATGATTTTCTTATTGTGATATAGGGAAATAATCAGGTTGTATAGGATGGGTAATTCATCAATTTCTTTCCTATGAGCGTTAACTCTTATTTTCTATCCCTTTCTTCGTAATTCCTTCGTGATCTCCTGCTGACTTCTTGCTGTTTTATTGCAGTGCACTCGAAGAACTCCCGAACAAATCAGCAAAAAGATACGAAGCAAATAATACTTAGGTAAGAAAGAAAGATTGGTTGGGTCCTATTAAATGATCTTCTAAAATAAGGCGGGTTGGTTCAGTGTCTGTTCGGCACCGATTCGGCAGAGATTCGCTCATCCTTCGTTGAAAGCTAATAAAAAGTTAATGAAATTCAAAAGAGGGCAGGAAGCTAATAGTAAGGTTTTCAAGATCCATTCAGGCCGACACCAACAAATTACTACAAAGCTTTTAATTTTGCGATCATTCCTTTTGGGTCGGGGTCTTTAAAAACGGTATTGCCTGCAACCAGGATATCGGCACCGGTATGCAATATGGCAGCTGCGTTCTCGAGTGTAACGCCGCCATCAATTTCTATCAATGTTTTTAATCCTCTATCCTTGATCATATGCTTTAAGGCACGTACTTTTCCAACAGTGTGAGAGATGAATTTTTGTGCACCGAAACCGGGATTCACACTCATGAGTAAAACAAGATCTACTTCATGTAAAATATCACCAAGGAGCTGTACAGTAGTATGCGGATTCAAGGCTACACCCACTTTCATGCCCAGGTCTTTGATCTGCTGAATATTGCGATGCAGATTAGGGCATGCTTCAAGATGTACCGTTAAAATATCGGCGCCGGCTTTCTTAAAGTCTTCTGCAAATTTCCCCGGTTCTTCGATCATCAAATGAACATCCAGTGTTTTGGTGGTTGCTTTGCGGATATGTTCGATCACCGGCAGTCCAAAACTGATATTGGGTACAAATCTACCATCCATCACATCCAGATGAAACCAATCGGCCTTGCTTTCATTCAGCATCTTGCATTCGTCTTCTAATCTTAAAAAGTTGCTGGCTAATAATGATGGAGCGATGATGGGCATTGTTTGTTGGTTTATTAGTTTAATTGTTTACCGGTTATTTGTTTAAAGGAAAGGTTTAGTTTTTCTTTTTTTAAATATTAGTTTTTCTTCTTTAAATATTAGTTTTTGCTACCGCAAATCTAAAACATCGTATTCAAACTAAACACTATTGCAATCTTTTTAAAGCATCTTTAGCTTCTTTGAGATCTTTATCGAGCAGCAAAGAGGCTTGATAGTTTTTAATGGCTTCCTCTTTTTTGTTCAGGGCTTCAAAACATTTTGCCTCCCAGTAATAGGCATCGGCATAGGTATTGTTGATCTTGGCAGCCATCTGAAATATTTTTAAAGCATCAGCGAATTGCTTATCATCATAAAGAATAAATCCTTTTTCCAGATAGGCTTCCATGTAGGCGAAATTATCATTGATGCATGCATCGAATAATTGCCCTGCTTTTTGTTTGTTGCCGATCCTTGCAAAATACACGCCCGCTATAAAATTGCAATGTGCCGAATAGTCCCTGCCCAAGCGAAGTTCCTGCACACGCTGGCAAAGCACCAGTGCATTTTCATTTTTAGACTCTGCTAATAGGTTGGCTAACTGTAATTGCCCGTCGGGCGAAGGATAGATCTTGATGGCTTTTGTATAAGACAGAATTGCATGGAATGTGTCTTTTGAAGTTTCGAGCAATTTTGCCTTCCTGAACCAGAGGCCATAATTCAAACTGTCTTTTCTGATCAATGAATCCATCTGCGCATCAGCTTCTTTATAATTGCTTAGACTATCTAATGCATCCACCAGTTTTAAACGTAATCCGCTGCTGTCAGGGTTTTTACTGATCTGCTGTTCTAATTGCTGCAATACGGCTGTATTTTTTGTAAGTCTTTTTTTATCTTCCGAATTATTAGTATCATTGTTGCAAGCTTGTAAAAAAAATATCATAACAACGGCAACAGAAATAAATTGTTTCATGCTGCAAAAATAGACTGCTTTTTCAGGATTGACTGTTTTTTGACAAATGCTATAAACCACAAACATAATTTTGACTTTTATTTTACATTTATGAAGAAACCCTTACTGATTGTTTCCGCTTTTATCTTACTGAGTATTTTATCTTCTTTCGGTGTTCAGTTCTATGTTCAGCAAAACCCTACCGACAGTGTACAATATGCTAACGAAAAGCACTTTAAAAATATACAGCAACTGACTTTTGGAGGCGACAATGCAGAAGGGTACTGGAGCTATGACGGAAAATATGTGATTTTTCAACGTACCAATCCAAAAGAAGGATTGAATTGCGATCAGCTCTTCATTGGAAAAATGCCGGAAAAGTTTGGGGATCCTTTCAAATACCATATGGTGAGTTCAGGTAAAGGAAGAACTACCTGTTCCTTCTTTTTACCCGATGGTAAACATTTCATATTCGGTTCCACACACCTGGGAGCGGATACCTGTCCTCCTTTACCCGATCGTTCTAAATACGGTAATAAGTATATATGGCCTATTTATGATAGTTATGACATTTTCCTGGCCGACACCAGCGGAAAGATCATCAAACAATTGACCAAAACAAAAGGCTATGATGCTGAAGGAACATTATCTCATGACGGCAAGAAGATGATCTTTACTTCGGTTCGTGATGGGGATATTGATCTTTATATCATGGATATGAAGACCGAGAAAGTAAAACGTATCACCAATGAATTGGGATATGATGGTGGAGCATGGTTCAGTCCGGATGACAAGAAAATAGTTTGGCGTGCAAGCCGTCCCAAAACAAAGGAGGAGATCGATGAGTACAAATCTTTGCTGAAAGAGAATCTGGTTGCACCCACCCATATGGAAGTTTATATTGCCAATGCCGATGGAACAAATCAACACCAAATCACTTTCTTAGAACAGGCCAACTGGGCACCTAATTTTACTCCCGATGGTAAGAATATCATTTTCTGCAGTAATCACGAATACAAATATGGCTTTCCTTTTAACATGTATCTGACCGATATCAACGGCAAGGGGTTGGAAAAGATCAGCCGTGACAAAGGCTTTGATGCTTTTCCCATGTTTAGTCCAGACGGCAAAAAAATACTGTTTTCGTCAAACAGGAACAATGGAGGCGGGCACGACACTAATTTATTTGTTGCCGATTGGGTAAATTAGTTACAAAATAATTGGAATATCATTTCTACATTCTATCTTAGTAGTAGATTAGATTCGCGTCCAATACCCCTTGTAAAGCAGCCCCCCGTATTTTATTGAAATTTTATTCACCCTCTAATTTTACAGTTTATGTACAATGGAATATTAGGCCTGCACAGTTTATTGCGTTGGATCATTTTGGTATTGTTGATCATTAACCTTTTCAGAAGTCTGGTAAATGCCGATTCTCCCTACACGGATTATGATAAAAAGTGGAACCTGCGTTTATTGGTCTTTACCCATATCAATATACTGGTTGGATTGTTTCAATACTTTGCCGGGGATAAAGGATTTGCCTTTTTTACACAGTTTGGAGCAGATGTAATGAAAGACAGCTATATGCGTTTTTGGGCAGTGGAACATATTACAGGAATGATCATCGCTGTTATATTGATCACGATCTCCAGAAGCGTTGCAAAAAAAGAGATTCCACCATTAAAGAAAAATAAAAAATTGGCAACCTTATACATTCTTGCTTTGATCATTATTCTGGTAAGTATCCCATGGCCATTCAGGTTTGAAGGCATTCCATGGTTCAGAGGATTGTATTAAAAAGAATTGACAAAGCCGGTATTTATTATCGGTTTTTTTTATGCTTGAATATTTCTTGCCACTAGTTTCGGCAAATTTTCATTTACACATTTACAGCCCAAACATTTGCAAATACAAAAAACAGTTGTAACTTAATGATCAACAAAAAACGATTGCCATATGATCAAATTCAATGACATTAAAATTGGAGACCTTGTAGTCGCAGAGTATGAGGGTAAAATCTGGGAAGGAGAAGTAACCGGTTTAAACGGAGATGAGAAGCAGGTATGCGTAGAAACGGGTGTTCAGGAATTTTGGTTCGATACCGAACATCTTCGCCCTATTCCCATCAATGATGAAAGCCTTTCCGCACTTGGTTTCACAAAGGAATCATTAACTGATGGTGCCGTGAAATACAAGAAAGAATCTTTCCGGATCCTATTGCACAAAGCGAATGATTTTACACATTTTGATATGTGGTACAGGGAAGACAAACGGCATCATCCCGATGTACACTATATTCATCAGTTGCAAAATCATTATTTAGACATGACCAAGGTTCATCTTACAAAAGAACACGTATAGTATTTTACTTTTATCAATTATTTAAGAAAGAGCAGCCACTATAATTTGGGCTGCTCTTTTACTTTCATTACATTCACTGTTCATTATTGAATTATGAAAAAGATCATTTCTTTTATTACCATAACAGTTTTTGTGTGTACCGTTTCAGTTGCACAAACTGTCCAGAGCCCTGAACAGTTTCTCGGTTATGAAGTTGGAACAAGATTTACCAGACATCATAAAATTGTAGAATACTTTAAAGCGGTGGCGATAGCAAGACCTGATATGGTAAAAACGGAAAAGTATGGTGAAACAAATGAGGGAAGGGAATTGATGATCGCTTATATAGCATCACCTGATAATCTGAAGAAATTAGACGGCATACGGAAAAACAATTTGCGCATTGCGGGATTAACAAAAGACAGGATGACGCCCATCACGGACGGGACACCTGCAATAGTTTGGTTAAGTTACAATGTACATGGTAATGAGCCTGCATCGAGCGAAGCGGCCATGCTTACTTTGTATGCACTGGTTGATCCCAATAATGCACAAACCAAAGAATGGTTAAAGAATACGGTTGTGATCATTGATCCCTGTATCAATCCTGATGGAAGAGATCGTTATGTGAACTGGTATAATGTTGCGGTTGGAAAAAACTATAATACCGATCCTCAGGCAAGAGAACATGCGGAGCCATGGCCGCAGGGAAGGACCAACCATTATAATTTTGATCTGAACAGAGACTGGGCTTGGCAAACTCAAATTGAAACACAACAACGTTTAAAAATATACAATGAATGGATGCCACAAGTGCATGTTGATTTTCATGAACAGGGATACAATCAGCCCTACTATTTTGCACCGGCTGCCGAACCCTATCATGAAGTGATCACTAAATGGCAGCGCGATTTCCAGGATATGATCGGAAGAAACCACGCCAAATATTTTGATGCGAAGGGCTGGTTATATTTTACCAAGGAAAGATTCGACCTGTTTTATCCTTCTTATGGTGATACCTATCCCACTTACAACGGGGCGATCGGTATGACATTTGAACAAGGCGGCATCAGTGCAGGATTGGGTGTGAAACAAAAAAGCGGAGATACATTAACATTAGTGGATCGTGCCCTGCATCATTACACAACAAGCTTATCAACTATAGAAGTTTCTTCAAAGAATGCACAAAAATTAATTGATGAATACAAGAAGTTCTTTGATGATAACCGCAACGCAAAGAATGCGGATTATAAAACCTATATCGTAACAAGTAAGGACCCTAATAAAATTGCCGCGATTAGAACACTGCTAGACAGAAACGGGATCGAATACGGAAATGTATCGGGTAAGATAAAAGGCTATCGATATTTCAGCAATAAAGAAGAAGAAGCACAACTAGATGATAATGCCATCGCGGTTTCCATGTATCAGCCCAAAAGCGCATTGGCAAAAGTGTTATTTGAACAGAAAAGCAAACTGACCGATAGTGCTACCTATGATATCACCGCATGGAGTATTCCCTATGCTTATGGTGTGGAAGCCTATGCCCTAAAAGAAAAGAAAGAAACAACAGCAGCTTCTCCGAAAGAAATAGTGATCAGTAATTCAGCTTACGGTTATTTGATCCCCTATACTTCCATCAACAGTGTTCAGGTCCTGACTTATTTATTAAAGAATAATGTAAAGGTCCGTTATGCAGATAAACCATTTACTTATAATAATAAGAACTATGAGCGCGGCACATTGATCGTTTTAAAAACAGGGAATACTTTTATTTATTGGGATGCATTGGTGATAGGGGCATCAAAGAAATACAATGTACAGGTTGATCCGGTTAGTACAGGTTATATGGATAAGGGCGCCGATTTCGGCAGCCCTGATGTTCATTTGATACGCAGCCCTAAAGTGGCTTTGGTAACAGGAGAACAGGTGGCTGCAGGGGATGCGGGAGAAGTGTGGAATCTATTTGATCAAACACTGGATTATCCTATCACTCAAATTTTAGCGAATGATCTGGGGAGATTGAACCTGAAAAATTATACAACACTAATCATTCCGGATGGTAATTATCGAAATCTGAATGATAAAGCCATTACAGAAAAATTAAAGGATTTTGAAAAAAGCGGAGGAAAGATCATTGCAGTTCAGGGTGCGATCACAGCTTTAGCAGGAGCAGAGTTTGGAATAAAGAGCAAAGAAGAAAAAGCGGATGCGAAAGAAAACAAAGACGATTACAATACTATAAAAGCATTTGCGGATCGTGAAAAAGATTTTCTTTCCGACTTTATTCCCGGTGCCATATATAAAGTGGATATGGATAACACACATCCTCTGGGTTATGGCTATCCAAATTATTATTATACTTTAAAACAAGATCCGGGGATGTATGAATTTTTAAAGGAAGGATGGAATGTAGGTGTATTGAAGAAAGACAGTTATGTAACAGGTTTCAGCGGATTTAAAGTAAAGAATAAATTAAAGGATGCTGTTTTATTTGGTGTAACAGAGAGCGGCAGCGGCTCATTTATTTTCTTTGCCGATAATCCATTGTTCAGGATGTTCTGGGAAAATGGCAAGATGCTTTTTTGTAATGCAGTTTTCCTGGTAGGCGAGTAATATATTTTGTATAGCTATAATAAAAAAGGAGTTGATCATTCAACTCCTTTTTTATTGCAACAAATTAATTTAGTAATTAAGCCATTCCACTTTGCCTGTTTCCAAATGATATACGGCACCTACAACTTTTAATTGATGCTTAGCGATCAAATTACTTAGAGTTGGATGCGTATTTCGCAAGATGAGCGTATTGTAATTGATATTAGAGACCAATGCATTCCTGGTCGGGTCAGGATCTTTTGCATTAGTAAAAAGAACTGCTTGTTGGATTTTATCAGTCAGCGTTCTGATCAGATTATTAATGTCTGCAGTATGTACGTCAGTATCATTTTGATCACTTACTGCAGCAGCAATAGCACCACAGTTGGTATGGCCCATTACAACGATCAATGGTGTATGCAAATGATCGGCTGAGTATTCGATGCTGCCCAGCACTGCATCATCGGTAACATTACCTGCAACACGCACCACAAATAGATCACCCAGACCCTTATTAAAAATAAGTTCGGGAGAAACCCTCGAATCGGAACAGGTTAAGATGATCGCCTTCGGGTTCTGACCTTTTGCTAATTCCATTCTTAATTTCGGATCGATGGGATGGTTGATATTTACATTATTCTCAAACTCAGTATTACCTTTTTTGAGCCAGTTGATCACAGAGTCAGGATCAAGACCTTTTGTTGTTGCTTCATGATGTTCCTGTGCCATCAAAATAGTATTTACGAACAATAATGATAGTGCAGTTAAAAGAACAGAAAGTTTTAAAAGTTTCATATGAGTCTAATTAAAGGGTTTACAGTTTTAGTGTTGGGGTGTAACAGCCATCATGGCAAAATATTCATAACTGTTCAATCCGTTCGCAGGATCATTTGCAATAAAGGTTTTGACTTGTTCTTCATTTTCTACTTCAACCAGGCCCATGCCATATACACCTGAAGGGTCGAGTACAGGACCAAATGCCAGTACATTGCCTTTACTCATCAAATTGTTCCAGTATAGCACATGCTGTTGCATGATGTTGCGTTCTTCATCCGACATATCCTGCGCAAACGTTGGTCGGGGCGGGTTGAGGTATAAAACAAAATGTTTTTTCATGGTCTTGCTTTTACGAGAAACTAAAAATAAGAATTTATTGTAATTATCCTAAGCTGCTTTAAGGATGCATGTAGTATTGTTAGTTGCCATGTTCCGAGGAATTCTGTTGCAACACAATTCAGCAGCTGTAAAAGGTCTGGTGAAACTAAGGGGGTATAAGACTATCTTCCCAATTCCATCTTGCGCAGGATATATTTACCTATGATATCAAACTCAATGTTCACAATGCTTCCAGCAACCAGATGTTTGAAATTGGTATGTTCAAACGTGTAAGGAATGATGGCAACCGTAAAACTGTTTTCAGAAACATTGAAGCAGGTAAGACTGGTACCGTTAATGCTGATGCTGCCTTTTTCAATGACCAACTGAGCAAATTGTTTATCGAATTCAAAACTAAACTCCCAACTGCCATCCAGTTGCTTCTTTTGGCTGCAGGTGGCCGTGCAATCAACATGACCCTGAACGATATGACCATCCAGTCTGCCATTCATGAGCATGCATCTTTCTAAATTAATTTCAGAACCGGGTTGTAGGGTATGCAAATTGGTTTTGCGTAGGGTTTCTTCAATAGCAGTAACACGGTGGCTGGAACTGAGAACTTCTTCAACGGTGAGGCAAACCCCGTTATGGGAAAGGCTTTGGTCAACTTTAAGCTCATGACTAATGGGTGATTTGATCCAAAAAGTCTTGTTTGAACCCTTAGATTCTATCTTTTCGATGGTTCCTGTACATTCGATTATTCCGGTAAACATGACTGCAAATTAAACCGAACTTTTATTATTTGGCATTTGATATTTGGAAATTCAACAAGAAACTCTATTTTTGCAGCCCATTTAATCACCCAAAGGAGGTATTTACGTTATGCTTATTATTGATTCAAAAGATTGTGAAAACATCGACAAAGCGCTGAAGAAGTACAAAAAGAAGTTTGAAAAGAGTAAAACTTTGTTGCAGTTGAGAGAGCGCCAGACTTTCACCAAGCCATCGATCGTTCGTCGTGGTCAGGTGTTGAAAGCGATCTACAAGCAGCAATTGGCTAGTGGAAAATTAGACGATTAAGAATCTTTTATACCCAATCATATTTGAGTAGCCTTGAGTGAATAACTTTAGGCTACTTTTTTATGTCTGTAACAGAAGCATATCCTCAGATCAACAGCTTTCTCGATTATCTTAAGTTTGAAAAAAGATATTCGCAGCACACCATTATATCTTATCAAAATGATCTGGAGCAGTTCTTCAGCTTTTTGATCAGTCAATTTGAAACACCGGCGATTGAAAAGATAACGGCTTCATTTGTACGAACCTGGCTGGCAGAATTAAAAGGGGATGAGATGACTGCCAAGAGTATCAACCGTAAAATATCTTCCTTAAAATCCTTCTTTAAATACCAGATGAAGGCCGGGGTTATGATTGAAACACCGATGGCCGTGATCGTTTCACCAAAGATCAGTAAACGGTTGCCCTCTTTTGTGGAAGAGAAAGATATCGACACTTTATTTGAACACGTTACATTCAGTGATGACTGGAAAGGAAGAACAGAGCGATTGGTACTGCAATTATTTTACAGCAGTGGGATGCGATTGAGTGAATTGATCAACTTGAAAGAGACACAGATCGACGAATCTTATCAGCAAATAAAAGTATTGGGTAAAGGGAATAAGGAGCGAATCATTCCTGTTTCAAAAGAATTGATCAATGAATTGCAGTTATATGTGTTGGATAAGCAAGCCGCATTTAAGACTCAAGTGCCTAATGTTTTTGTGAATGAGAAAGGAAAACCATTACAGCCCCGTTCGGTGTTTGGTTTTGTAAAACAATATTTATCGCAGGTTACAACCATTGAAAAGAAGAGCCCGCATATACTTCGTCATAGTTTTGCAACGCATTTGATGAATCATGGAGCCGACTTGAATGCGGTAAAGGAATTGCTGGGCCATAGCAGTCTTGCAGCTACACAGATCTATACGCATAATACCATCGAAAAGCTTAAAGAGGTATTTAATAAAGCTCACCCGAAGGCATAAAAATGGCCCTGAATCTATTCATGAAATAGGATATGTTAATGCCTGAAAATATTTCCTAAAAAAGCAAATTGGTTATTCTTTTTTCGATACGAATACTTTAAATTTATAGTGCCATTTAACTTTAACGGTCAACTATAAGTTATTTGAAGTTCTTTTAAATACTATTTTTTCACTTTTAAAACGTGAGTTGTTATGAACGTTAACATTCAAACTGTGCACTTTGATGCAGATTTAAAGTTGATTGACTATGTATCTCGTAAAGCTGAAAAACTGAACACATTTCACGACCGGATTTTAAAAATCGATGTGTTTTTGAAATTAGACAATGTGGTACATAATATTAAAGACAAGATTGTTGAAATAAAGGTACACGTTCCGAGACATGATTTTTTTGTGAAAGCTTCGTCAAAGTCTTTTGAAGAGTCATTTGATACAGCATTGGAATCAATCGTCACTCAAATAAAACGAAAAAAAGAAAAACTTGCCGCGTAAAAACTTAGAGTCCTGCAACTTTGCAGGACTTTTTTATTTCTATTATGCCCATAAACGAAGATTTTTAAAGAAAATTATCAGATCCTGAAAGTATAAAACCCTTTACTGTAAAGGGTTTTATGGTTTCTGTATTAACTGTTGACAACTCCATTAAATTTTTCTTTTCAAGAATTTTGTTGATTTAAGTTTTCCATTACCTTTGCCATCCCGAAAAACGGGGTAGTTCTTTATTTTTTGCCGAAGTAGCTCAGTTGGTAGAGCAGCTGATTTGTAATCAGCAGGTCGCGGGTTCGACTCCCTTCTTCGGCTCAATCGGGCAGTTTCCAGAGCGGCCAAATGGAACAGACTGTAAATCTGTCGTCTCAGACTTCGGTGGTTCGAATCCACCACTGCCCACAATAGTTCTTTGCTGTTAAATTTTTAAACTTAGAATAACAATGTAGTAGCGAACACTATTACCTTTGCTATCCTGATTTTAATGATGCGGAAGTAGCTCATTTGGTAGAGCGATAGCCTTCCAAGCTATAGGTGGCCAGTTCGAGCCTGGTCTTCCGCTCTTTTTTAGTTTGGAGTTTTAGTGTTGTAATTGAAGTTAAATGGAAACTGAAAACTGCAAACTTGAAACTCGCTGACTGAGTATGCCGTTGTAGCTCAGTGGTAGAGCACTTCCTTGGTAGGGAAGAGGTCGTGAGTTCGATTCTCACTAACGGCTCAGGTTTTTGAAATCGAAAAGATGTTGTAGCTCAATGGTAGAGCATCCCGATAGTAATCGGGAAGGTCGTGAGTTCGATTCTCACTAACGGCTCGGAATTTTGAAGAGAGAGTGAAAAGATTCTTTAACAAGGAATCAGAGTCAAAAGGCTACATTGTAACAAAAAGCTGATTACATTAAATAGATTATAGTTTTTAAACTTTGTAAATCAACTAAAACTTAAAATTTTAAACACAACTAAAAAACAAATAAAATGGCAAAAGAAAGCTTCTTGAGGGATAAACCCCATGTTAACGTTGGTACAATTGGTCACGTGGATCATGGTAAAACAACCTTGACTGCCGCCATTACAATGATCTTATCTAAAAAAGGTATGGGTAATGTGGCAAAGAAATATGATGAAATTGATGGTGCACCCGAAGAAAAAGAACGTGGTATTACTATCAACACAGCACACGTTGAATACCAAACTGCAAGTCGTCACTATGCTCACGTTGACTGTCCGGGTCACGCTGACTATGTAAAGAATATGATTACCGGTGCTGCCCAGATGGACGGTGCTATTTTAGTTGTGGCTGCAACTGATGGTCCAATGCCTCAAACAAGAGAACATATTTTGTTAGCTCGTCAGGTAGGTGTTCCTCGTATGGTTGTATTCATGAATAAAGTGGATCTGGTTGAAGATCCTGAATTATTGGAATTAGTAGAAATGGAGATCCGTGAATTATTAACTAAGAACGGTTTCGATGGCGATAATACCCCTATCATCCAGGGTTCTGCAACAGGTGCAATGGCTGAAGATGCAAAATGGGTTGCTAAGATTGATGAGTTGATGGATGCTGTAGATTCTTACATTCCATTGCCTCCTCGTCCGGTTGATCAACCATTCTTGATGAGTGTGGAAGATGTATTCTCTATCACTGGTCGTGGTACAGTTGCTACAGGTCGTATCGAACGTGGTGTAATCAAAGTGGGTGAAGCTGTAGAGATCGTTGGTTTGATGGATGCTCCTTTGAACTCAACTGTTACAGGTGTTGAAATGTTCAAAAAATTATTGGATCGTGGTGAAGCAGGAGATAATGCAGGTTTATTATTACGCGGTATTGAAAAGAAAGATATCCGTCGTGGTATGGTGATCGTTGCTCCTAAATCAATCACTCCACATACTGAATTCAAGGGTGAAGTTTATGTATTGAGCAAAGACGAAGGTGGACGTCACACTCCATTCTTTAACAAATACCGTCCTCAATTCTATTTCCGTACAACAGACGTTACCGGTGAAGTTACTTTACCAGAAGGAACAGAAATGGTAATGCCTGGTGATAATATCAATTTGCAGGTTAAATTGATCCAACCAATCGCCATGGAAAAAGGTTTGAAATTTGCGATTCGCGAAGGTGGTAGAACAGTAGGTGCAGGTCAGGTTACAGAGATCTTGAAGTAATCAGGAACAATCTCTTTTCGAAAGAAAAGAAAATAACATACATTCGAAAGTCTTTGGTCAAGAGTTGCTAAATTAGCTCTGACCGGAGACTTTTGATTCATACGGGCATAGTGCAACGGTAGCATACGGGTCTCCAAAACCTTTGATCTGGGTTCGAATCCTAGTGCCCGTGCGGAGTAATGTTTGGCGGTTTTAAGTTGTAATTGGAAAACCCAATCAACTTCGGAATCAACAAACGAATAAACCAAATTAAAATGAACAAGATTTCAACGTATTTCAAAGAAAGCTATCACGAGTTGGTAGAAAAAGTTAGTTGGCCTACCTGGTTACAATTACAGCAAAGTACTGTGATCGTGTTGGTAGCAACAGTTATTATTACTGCTATGGTTTGGTTGATGGATTTCAGCAGTAATCAATTGCTGAAATTGATTTATTCACTTTTTAAGTAATTGAGTAATGGAAGTATCATCAGAAGTTTTAGATGCAATCGTTGCCCCACAACCCGATACCAAATGGTATGTATTGCGTGTAGTGAGCGGCAAGGAACGCAAAGTGAAAGAATATCTGGATAAAGATATTCAACGCAGCGGATGGACAGAAGTGATCAAGCAGGTATTCCTTCCGATGGAGAAAGTGTATAAAGTGCAGAACGGTAAAAAAGTGATGCGTGAAAAGAATTACTTCCCCGGTTATGTAATGATGGAAGTGTTGGATGGTAAACTGAATGATGATATGGTACAACATATCAGCAATATCAGTAACGTCATGCATTTCCTTACTGACGGCAAAGGAAGCAAGGGAAATATCATTTCATTACGCAAAAGCGAAGTGAATAAGATGCTGGGTAAAGTAGATGAAATGAACGATCAGGGTGTTACCATCAGCGAACCGTTCATTGTTGGAGAAACCATCAAGATCATTGAAGGCCCTTTCAACGACTTCAATGGTGTGATCGAGGATGTGAACGACGAGAAGAAAAAATTAAAAGTGACCGTAAAGATATTCGGCCGCTCTACACCTGTAGAGTTGAATTATATGCAGGTAGAGAAAATATCTTAGATTCCATGCTTTAAAAAATTGAAGATCCCGCCCAAAGCGGGATTTTTCTTTTAGAAGCCTTTGTTATTTAGGATCATTTCCGTACCTTTGCCCTCCCAAAAAGTTCTTTAGATAAAGAATGATTGATCTTGGGAGTTCCGATTATGTCGGAACGCTATCACCAATTAAATCGTAAACAATGGCAAAAGAAATCTCCGGCTTCGTGAAGCTGCAGGTGAAAGGCGGTCAAGCCAATCCTGCGCCTCCGGTAGGCCCAGCACTCGGTTCAAAGGGTGTGAACATTATGGAGTTCTGCAAACAATTCAATGCAAGAACTCAGGATAAAATGGGAAAAGTTGTTCCTGTTTTAATCACGGTTTATTCTGACAAGTCTTTCGACTTCGTTATTAAAACTGCACCTGCTGCAATCCAATTAATGGAAGCTGCAAAAATTCAAAAAGGTTCCAAAGAAAGTAATCGTGCTAAAGTTGGTAAAGTAACATGGCCGCAAGTTGAAGCAATCGCTAAAGACAAAATGCCCGACATGAATTGCTTTACAGTAGAAAGCGCAATGAAAATGGTAGCCGGTACTGCACGCAGTATGGGATTAACACTCGAAGGCAAAGCGCCTTGGGAAAATTAATTTATTCACCCGTAAAACTTTTTAAAAATGTCATTGACTAAAAAAAGAAAAGCAGCTGAAGCTAAGGTGGATAAAAATAAAAATTATTCCCTGAAAGAAGCTTCCACATTAGTAAAAGAAATTAATTGTACAAAATTTGATAGTTCTGTTGATCTACATATCCGTTTAGGAGTTGATCCTAAAAAAGCAGATCAGCAAGTTCGCGGTACAGTAAGCCTGCCACATGGTACAGGTAAAACAAAGAAAGTATTGGTTTTGTGTACTCCTGATAAAGAGGCATCTGCAAAAGAAGCAGGCGCTGATTTTGTTGGTTTAGACGAATTCATTGCAAAGATCGAAGGCGGTTGGGTTGAAGTGGATGTAATCATCGCTACTCCATCTGTTATGCCTAAGATCGGTAAATTAGGTAAAATATTAGGACCTCGTAATTTGATGCCAAACCCCAAAACAGGAACTGTAACAAATGATGTTGCTGCTGCTGTTAATGAAGTAAAAGGCGGTAAGATCGCGTTTAAGGTTGATAAGGCCGGTATCGTTCATGCTTCTATTGGTCGCGTATCCTTCGCTGCTGATAAGATCGCTGAAAACAGTACCGAATTATTAAATGCCATCCTCAAATTGAAACCATCTTCTGCAAAAGGTATCTACCTGAAAGCGGTGAGTATGGCAAGCAGCATGAGCCCCGGCATTGCATTAGACACTAAATCAATATCAAACTAAATCCTGGTGATTCCGAATGTTTCGGAAGATGACCCGGGTTTTATAAAAATTTAGTTATGACTAAAGAACAAAAAAACGAAGTGATAGAAGTTCTCAAAGAGAAATTCTCACAATACAATAACTTCTACGTTACAGATACTGAATCTTTAACAGTAGCACAGATCGGTAAATTACGCCGCGCTTGTTTCGATAAACAAGTGGAAATGAAAGTGGCTAAGAATACTTTGATTAAAAAAGCATTGGAATCTTTAGACGGAGAAAAATATTCAGGCATGTATGAATCACTTCATAATGTGACTGCATTACTATTCTCTGAAAATCCAAAAGAACCCGCTGTAATCATTTCAGCTTTCCGTAAATCAAGCAACGGTGAAAAACCTGTTCTAAAAGCAGCTTTCATCAACGGTGATATTTATAGCGGAGATGGACAGCTGAAAGCACTGACTCAGATCAAGACCAAGAATGAATTGATCGGCGAAGTGATCGGCTTATTGCAATCTCCTGCTAAACGTGTACTGGCTGCATTATTGCATCACCACGAAAAGCAAGCAGAAACCGCAGTTGCTGAATAAAATAAAAATAAGTAACAATATTCCCTGGCCGGATGGGCATTAAAACAAAAGGCACATTCCATAACCTTCCGCCGGATTCGTTAAACGAAAATGAAGGCGGTTTTTAAAAAACAAATTTATGGCAGATGTAAAAACATTAGCTGAACAATTAGTAGGCTTAACAGTAAAAGAAGTACAAGAATTAGCAGATGTATTGAAAACTCAATACGGAATTGAACCAGCTGCTGCTGCTGCAGTTGTAGTTGCTGCAGGTGGCGACGGTGCCGGTGCTGCTGCTGCTGAACAAACATCTTTTGATGTAATTCTGAAAAGCGGTGGTCCAAGCAAATTAACTGTTGTTAAAATAGTTAAGGAATTAACCGGTCTTGGCTTGAAAGAAGCTAAAGATTTAGTTGATCAGGCTCCAAAAGCAGTAAAAGAAGGCATTTCTAAGGCTGAAGCCGACGAATTAGTGGCTAAGCTGAAAGAAGCCGGTGCTGATGTTGAATTGAAATAATCAGGCTGATTCTAGACATTATAAACCCCACGTTAGTCGTGGGGTTTTATTTTGATTTGATTGCCTTGGTGGGTAAATACCGCAAATAATGTATTGCGCAAAATTTGATTTTGCCATTCCGTTGCATTCCGTACTTTTGCAGTCCTTTTAATTTAGGGCTAATTAGCAGCGGATAGTTCGGTTGTGGCCATTAAATTCCGTACTATCTTTTTTCAGGCATGGAGAATTATAAGTTCTCTTCATTTATTTAGCTAAAACCGGTTTTACAAAATACTATGTCAACAACAACATTGAACACCAGGATCAGCTTTGGCAAGACTAAAAACTTAGCTGAAACTCCTGATCTGCTCGACATTCAGTTACAATCTTTCAGAGAATTCTTTCAGTTGGAAACTACGCCCGATAAGCGTAACAACGAAGGTCTATTCCGTGTGTTTAAGGATAATTTTCCAATAACCGACACGCGTAACATCTTCGTCCTGGAATTCCTGGATTATTTCATCGATCCGCCCCGTTATTCTATTGAAGAATGTATGGAACGTGGATTGACCTATGCAGTTCCGTTAAAAGCTAAACTTCGTTTAAGCTGTAACGATGAAGAGCATGTGGATTTCCAAACTATTGTTCAGGATGTATTCTTAGGAAACATTCCTTACATGACACCACGCGGTACCTTCGTGGTGAACGGAGCTGAACGTGTTGTTGTATCTCAATTACACCGTTCTCCGGGCGTATTCTTCGGTCAATCCATACATCCAAACGGAACAAAGATCTATTCTGCACGTGTGATCCCTTTCAAAGGTGCATGGATGGAATTTGCTACCGATATCAATAACGTGATGTATGCTTACATCGATCGTAAGAAAAAATTCCCTGTAACTACTTTATTACGTTCTATCGGTTTTGAAACAGATAAAGACATTCTCGAATTATTCGGAATGGCTGATGAAGTAAAAGCAGATAAGAAATTATTGAAGAATCATATCGGCAAAAAATTAGCTGCACGTGTATTACGTACATGGGTAGAAGATTTTGTGGATGAAGATACCGGTGAAGTAGTAAGCATTGAGCGTAATGAGATCGTGTTGGAAAGAGATTCTATCCTGGATGAAGAAGCCATCGACACCATTGTTGAAATGGATGTGAAAAGTGTATTCATTCAGAAAGAAGATGTGGGTGGAGATTACGCGATCATTTATAACACATTGAATAAAGACACTTCGAACAGTGAATTGGAAGCGGTTCAGCATATCTATCGCCAATTGCGTGGTGCTGATGCCCCTGATAACGAAACTGCACGTGGTATTATCGATAAATTATTCTTCTCCGATAAACGTTATGATCTGGGTGAAGTTGGTCGTTATAAGATCAATAGAAAATTAGGCCTGGATTATCCGTTGGAAAAGAAAGTATTGACCAAACAGGATATCATCGAGATCATCAAATACCTGGTTCGTTTAACCAACGGAAAAGCAGAAATTGATGATATCGATCATTTGAGCAATCGTCGTGTAAGAACTGTGGGTGAACAATTGTATGCTCAATTCGGTGTTGGTTTAGCACGTATGGCTCGTACCATTCGTGAAAGAATGAATGTTCGTGATAATGAAGTATTTACTCCCGTTGATCTGATCAACGCGAGAACATTATCATCCGTGATCAATTCATTCTTCGGTACTTCTCAGTTATCTCAATTCTTAGATCAAACCAATCCGCTTTCCGAGATCACGCACAAACGTCGTATCTCAGCATTAGGGCCCGGAGGTTTGAGCAGAGAAAGAGCAGGCTTTGAAGTTCGTGACGTACACTATTCTCACTACGGTCGTTTGTGTACCATCGAAACACCGGAAGGACCAAACATTGGTCTGATCTCAACTTTATGCGTTCATGCTACGATCAACGATATGGGTTTCATCGAAACACCTTATCGTAAAGTAGAGAATGGTAAAGTGAACATGAAACAATTGACTTTCTTAAGTGCTGAAGAAGAAGACAGTGCTAAGATCGCTCAAAGTAATTCTCCTTTGAATGAGAAGGGCGAATTTGCTGAAGACAAAGTTGTTTCTCGTCAAACAGGTGATTTCCCGATCCTTGATAAAGAAGAAGTAGAATTTATGGATGTGGCTCCTAACCAGATTGTTGGTTTGAGTGCTTCATTGATTCCATTCTTAGAACATGATGATGCCAACCGTGCATTGATGGGATCAAACATGCAACGTCAGGCAGTTCCATTGATCCGTCCGCAGGTTCCTGTAGTAGGAACTGGATTGGAAGGAAGAGCTGCACGTGATGCAAGGATCCAGATCCACGCAACAGGTAATGGTATCGTTGAGTTTGTGGATGCAAATGAGATCCATGTTCGTTACGATAGAAATGATACAGATCGTTTGATCAGTTTTGATGATGATCTGCAGGTTTATAAACTAACAAAGTTCATTAAGACCAATCAGGCTACCTGTATCAACTTGAATCCTGCTGTGAAGAAAGGACAGAAAGTAAAGAAGGGAGATTTCTTAACGGAAGGTTATGCAACCATTGATGGTGAATTAGCACTCGGTAGAAATTTACAGGTTGCGTTCATGCCTTGGAAGGGTTACAACTTTGAAGATGCGATCGTGATCAATGAGAAAGTGGTTCGTGAAGATCTGTTTACTTCAGTTCACATTGATGAATATGAATTAGAAGTTCGCGATACTAAATTGGGTGAAGAAGAATTAACACCGGACATACCCAACGTTTCTGAAGAAGCTACAAAAGACCTGGATGAGAACGGTATCATTCGAATTGGCGCAACCATTAAAGAAGGCGATATTTTAATTGGTAAGATCACTCCAAAAGGTGAATCAGATCCAACACCGGAAGAAAAATTGTTGCGTGCTATCTTCGGTGATAAAGCAGGTGATGCAAAAGATGCTTCTCTGAAAGCTCCAAACGGAACTGAAGGTGTGGTGATCGATAAGAAATTATTCCAGCGTGCCAAGAAAGATAAGAATGGTAAAATCCGTGAAAAGGCACAATTGGAAAAAGTTGAAAAAGTACATCAGCAAAATGTAGAAGATGTAAAAGAACAATTGTTAGGTAAACTACAAATTCTTTTAAAAGATAAAGCATCAGCAGGTGTAAGCAACAATTTCGGTGAATCATTGATCGGAAAGGGTGCCAAGTTCAATGCTAAGAATTTAGCAGTAATCGATTATCAGAACATCAATCCATTGGGTTGGACTGGTGATAAACATACCGATGATCAGATCAACACCTTATTACACAACTACAGTATTAAGTATAACGAAGAGTTAGGCAGATACAAGAGAGAGAAATTCAATATTTCCATTGGTGATGAATTACCGGCTGGTGTATTGAAACTTGCTAAAGTTTATCTCGCTGTTAAACGTAAACTGAAAGTGGGTGATAAAATGGCGGGCCGTCACGGTAACAAAGGTATCGTTGCCAAGATCGTTCGTGCAGAAGATATGCCTTTCATGGAAGATGGAACGCCGGTTGATATCGTGTTGAACCCATTAGGTGTGCCTTCACGTATGAACTTGGGACAGATCTATGAAACAATATTAGGATGGGCCGGAACAAAATTGGGTGTTCGTTTTGCAACGCCTATTTTTGATGGTGCATCAACAACTGAGATCGAAGAATATTGTAAGAAAGCGGATATCCCAATGAACGGTCATACTTATCTGTATGATGGTGAAACAGGAGAACGCTTCCACCAGAAAGCAACTGTGGGTGTTATCTACATCATCAAATTACACCATATGGTGGATGATAAGATGCATGCACGTTCTATCGGGCCATACAGTTTAATTACGCAACAACCGTTGGGTGGTAAAGCACAATTCGGTGGACAGCGTTTTGGTGAGATGGAAGTTTGGGCATTGGAAGCTTATGGTGCAGCCAACATCTTACAGGAATTACTGACATTGAAATCTGATGATATTATCGGCCGTGCAAAGACCTATGAAGCGATCGTAAAAGGTGATAATATTCCGAAAGCAGGTGTACCTGAATCATTCAATGTATTGGTGCATGAATTAAGAGGTTTAGGTTTGGATCTTAAATTCGAATAAAGATCCAATTCAAATAAAATTAAAGCCATCTCATTAATTTGGGATGGCTTTTTTGTTTGACATAATATAAGTTTTTTAAACTTCCAGTTTATCACTGAGAATTTCTAGCAAAATCTGAACTATTTCCCCCAGAAAATGCTCTGTTGCATGGTTACAGAGAAGCAATGTATCCATACAAAGCTTCAATGTATGTATTCAGAGAAGCAATGTATCCATACAAAGCTTCAATGTATGTATTCAGAGAAGCAATGTATCCATACAAAGCTTCAATGTATGTATTCAGAGAAGCAATGTATCCATACAAAGCAGCAATGTATGTATTCAGAGAAACAATGTATCAATACAAAGTTCTAATGTATACCTTCATAGAAGTAATGAATCCATGCAATGCTTCAATGTATGCATTCTAAGGAACCTATTCTGGAAATTTAAGTACAGAAATAACTTTAACGGTATGGATCAGTATTTCCGGATCAATATTCAATCCTAATATTTAATTCTTATCAAGAAGCAGATCGCTGTATGAATTGTTTACATAATCAGTATGCTGCAGTTCAAAAAAATCAAAATAATATTTGCATTGTTCTTTTAATTTTTCTATCCCTATAGAACCCTTACTGTCAATGGCTTCTACTTCAATGAATGTTCCCAGGCCTTCTACGAGATCGAAATGGAATTTTACATTATCGATAAAATAGATCTTTCTGGTTTTGTCAACAATAACTTTTATTCCGTGTACTTTGGTCAAAATATTTTTTAGAGAGATGGATGGCTGATGCTTGTATAAGATAATATTGGATTGTTTTGCATCGGCAGTATTTTGCCTGTCGTACCAGATCAATGCATTTTCAATATTTCCCTCACGTAGCTTTAATCTTCCTTTTTCTACATTGAAATAAGTATCTGTTTGATGATCTTCGCCTTTAAAGATGGGATGCTGTTGCTGCAACTTTTTTTCTGCTTCTTTTATATTGGTTACTCTGGCTTTGAATTCGAAGTTGATGATATTCATTTACTTTTTTTCTCAAAAATATTAAAATAATCAGGTTCTCCTGGTGAATACTAAAACTTAATTACTGACATTGAGATGAAAGTCGTCAACAGTTTTTTTCTTTCATCATGCAAATAGAAAAGCCAGTAAAACTACCGGCTCTCTTTTATCCAAATTGCCCTTCTATGAAAATGTATCTATACTATTTGTTGTAAATGTTATTCGTATTCTGATAACCGCCTCCTGTGTTTTTATACCAGTCTGTATATTGTGTTCCGCCTGATTTAGCCCAATCAAAGAAGTGTAAATATGCCTGATCGATCGAAATCGTTTCAATTGGGTAATTGAAAGTTTCAGTAAAGCTTAATGCCCATGGATGATTGTCTTTGGTAACATAATAGATCCCGGCGTTTGCATTACTTGCATCTTCAAGTGTATTGAATAAAGTATTATCGATCAAATTTGTTGGTGCATTGTTAGGAAGATGTACTTCATATCCTCTGCGCATATTACTGATAAGAAAAGGATTAAATGGAGCAGTTCCTAATGTAGATGTAGGGATGGGGCTATTAAATCCAACATATACTACTGAAGTATCACCTGACACTTTTGATAAATCAGATTTTGTATTGATAAATAATCCTCCATCTGCATATCTGATCATTGAATGCGCATTATCGAAAGGAATGATAACTGCATTCTTCTGGCCTGCTTCTGTTCCATTTGCATTTGTTTTGATATAACCACTCTTTAAATTTTGTCCTGTTACTGTTTGTATCAGATCAGATGAGAATGGAAATTGAACTCCAAAACCATTGTTATAAATAGCTCCTGATGCAACTGGTACAAAACTTCCAAACATTTCTACTACATTATTCTTTGCATTACTGATGATCTTGTATTGATAATTTACAACAAGGTCATTCATATCATAATCTCCAGCACCTGGCCATTGATCTTCATATGCCAATGTACCCCATGTGTTTTGGGCTGGAAAATAATTAATATATGCTCTGGCTGGATCTTTAGGGAAAGCGTCAAAAGCATCTGTAACCCCATCGCCATCTGTATCAACAGGTGTATCTGCAATTTGTACATTGTTGGTTGAAATAGCTTCTACAGGATTTGAGGTTGCATATACAACAACATCATTAAAATCATGGTCGCAATAAATAGATTCTCTGTTTTGATCTTCAAAACCAATAAGGTAAGTATTTTGATATTGGAGTAATACAGTATGTTTTTTCATGTCTGCACTCACTTCTGGATTTAAATAACTGTCAGTAAAATAAACGCCACCTGAATAATAATTAACTGCAGAGCCAGTCCATGCATCAGCAAATAGGACTAATCCGATGGTTGTGCCTTTATCAAAAGTGCCGATTTTCACTTTATCCCCAGACTGCATATTTCCGCCACTGCCTACTAAACTACAATTTTCAAAAACAAAGTGTATGGAATCAATATCATTCATCGTTTTTGGAGGATTGTTTGTAGGGTATTTATACCAGCCTAAAGAATTTTTATAACCTGCGCCTTCATACGTAAATGTGAGATAAACATCTGCCAATTCTGTTATAACAATATCTGAAGCAGCACCTGATGAAATATATTGAGGATGAGTTTTTGCAACATTTATACCCTCAGGTAAAGAAGTATTAATGGCTTTTAGCATATCTGCACTAATCACATCTTCGCCAGGTTCAAGATACAAGGGTCTTCCCATTGCATCATATTTGCCCATGTAAGCAAACTTTGTTGTATTAGTGTTTGTATAACCAAAAGCTGTTGCAGAGTTGAAAACACTTAAAGCTTGAGAATGATAAGCAGATAAATTGCTCCCCACATTCATGGTAGAAGCAATATCGCCACCAAAACCTTTTGAACCGCCAATGCTGCAATTGATAGTAGAACCATTGATGCCTGCTTTAGCCAAACGCACTAATCCAATGTATGCAGGATCGATCACTAATGTGTCGCAATAAGCAGGGACAGAAAGTGTAGTATTGAAAGCCCCAGAATTATCTGTAAATCCTTTGAATATCATTTTATCTAAACCTCCGCCTGCATTTAAAGTATAAATGCTCATGGGCACACCCGACATTGGCTTGTTGTCGTTAGTTAAAGCTGTAACATTTACAGTCACTTTTTTTACTGTACTATAGTTGAATCCATCAGGTGCGATCTTGTTGATTGTTGTTGCAGGTGTTGCAACAGGGGCAGTTGTGCTGTTCATATCTTTTTTGCTACATGAGCTGAGCATTACTGCGGAAGAAACAATGACTAATAAAGTTTGAAGCAGTTTCATAATTAAGGTTGTGTTTTTTAATTTTCAATCATTAATCTATATTCATGCCATCCAATCATTTTTATCTAAGTAAATTATAATCAATCAATTATGATAATACATATTTAAGAATAATTCCAATTTGTGGAAATTTAATCTGCAATTTGGATTTAATTAGTATTAAGGATATTAAATAAACCTTTTTTAAGGCACTACAAATTGCTATATAAAATGTGGGCTTTCTTATAGTTTATATTGTGATATTATTGTAGTCAAAAAACTGAGAAAAGCCCTGGATTAATTTGATAGAAGCTGTCCTATTACATTTTTATTGAAACAAAGCTGAGGAATTAAATAGCTTATTTTTGATTCATTATCTTCTTAAAAAATTGATTATGCGGATTATTATTGCTTGCCTATTAATGTTGACTATGTCAACAGTCAATTCTCAAAACAAAGACTATTACTTATTGATTGGAACTTATACCACAGATATTCATGTGTACAAATTCAACTCTATAACCGGTGCTACAACTTTTGTAAGTAAGATCAGCGGAACAACCAATCCTGAATATATCGCCATCACGAAAAATGAAAAGTTTGTGTATGTAACAAATGAAAACCATAAAGAGAAACCCGGTGAAGTGAGCGCATTTTCGTTTGATAAGAAAAAAGGGGCTTTGACATTTTTGAATAAGACCGAGACAGGCGGCGATGATCCCTGTTATGTTGACGTAGATTCAACAGGCAAATGGATCGTTGTTGCCAATTATAACGGAGGAAATTTAAGTGCCCTGAAAACCAATGCCGACGGAAGTTTGCAGCCACTGGCCCAAACAATTGATCACCAGGGATACAGTACAAATTTCGAACGACAGTCAAAACCGCACGTTCATTGCGCAACTTTTTCACCTGATGGAAAATATGTTTTTGCCAATGACCTGGGAACAGATAAAGTGTATCAATATAAATTCGATCCAAATAATGATCAGCAACCATTGAATGAAGAAGTCGTAACTACCGATGTTCCCGATGGTTCAGGTCCAAGGCATATTACTTTCCATCCCAATAAAAAATATGCTTATTTGATCAATGAGTTGAGCGGAAAAATAATCGCATATCAATACAACGACGGCAAATTAACAGAGATACAAACCATAGTTTCAGACAATACTGCTGGAAAAGAAGACAGGGGCAGTGCAGATATACATATAACACCCAACGGTCAGTATTTATATACAACTAACCGTGCCAAAGCCAATGACATCAGTATTTTTAGAGTAGGTTCAACAGGGCTGCTCACGGAATTGGGACACCAATCCTGTTTAGGAATTCATCCGAGAAATTTTGCAATCGATCCTACAGGCAAATTTTTATTAGTTGCAAATCGAGACACAAACAATATTGCTATTTTCAATATCATGAAAAGCACGGGAATGCTGGTGGCAATGCCCAATCAAATTCAGGTGGATAAACCGGTATGTTTAAAAATTCTGTCTGTTCAGTAAGGCTATGAAGTACAAGTGTGCGACGCAAGAACTGTTGCCATCTTCCTAAAGATTGTAACAAAAATTATTTTACCACACCCATCGATCCGCTTTCAGTTGGGATCAATTCAAAAATGAATTGAGGATTAATACCATCTTCTGTTCGGTGCGAAACATACAATATAGCTGTTCTGCTTTCTACTGCAATTTTATTGATGAGGGCTGTTACCATGGCAGTATTATGGTCATCCAAGCCAAATGCAGGTTCGTCCAGGATCAAAAGCGGAGGATGTTTTACCATCGATCTGGCAATTAATGCCTTTCGTCGTAAACCCAAAGAAAGTTCACAAAATGCTTTGTTTTTGAGGTGTTCCATTTCCATCAACTGCAACCATTCATCAGCTAGCCTCAATTCCATTTCTGTGGGAATGATATATAGACCGATGCTGTCATAAAAACCCGACACAATCATTTCTTCTAAAGTATGACGAGTATTGAAAAGATCTGTCATTGATGGTGTAACATAGCCGATCTTCTTTTTTATTTCCCAAACAGCTTCACCGCTTCCTTTTTTTCTGCCGAATAATAAAAAGTCTTTGCCATAACCTTTTACATTATCGCCGGTGATCATTGTAAGTAAAGTTGTTTTACCTGAACCGTTTGGGCCAACTAAATGCCAGAACTCACCTGCATTGATGATCCAGTTGATATTTTGTAAAATTATTTTATTGCCATATTGAACTGTCACATTGTTGAATTGAATGAGTGTTGTTGTGTCAATATCGTTATGATGAATGGGCTCAGGCACTTTTTTTGAATATATGCTTGTTATAGCATTATCATGATTATTGAGAAGAAATGCAATATCATCTGTAATAGTGATTTTATTATTCGCATCTAGCACAATGGCATTACTGATAAAGGGAAGCAGGTCTTTTTTTCTGTTAATCAATTGTATTAGAGTAGTATGTTCTGCAATTTCAGCAAGCATTTTTCTCAAGGATTGTTGGGATGCCTTATCAAGATTGTCGAAAGGGTTATCTAAGATAATGAAATCAGGTTCTTGCAAAAGAACATAAGACAGTAAGGCTTTTTTCTGCTCCCCACTGGATAAAGATCTGAGTTCTCGTTTGATATTTATTGTTACATCTGAATAATCGCGACGGGATTCTTCTTCAATTAATTCATTCAATAATATAGGAGAGAACAAAATGCCTTTTAAACCATTAAATACGGCAAATGGCTCAACTGCTTTGCCGTTGATAAGATCTTCTGCAAATAAATGGATATCGGCATCGTTTGATAAAAATACAGCCCAATGATTTTTTGATTTCATTCATTACAGCATTTATATTATCTATGCAACAGCCATTCCTTGAAATTATTAAAATCAGCATGCATGATGATACTTTTCTTTTCAGCTGATAATAAATGCTGCACTTGTTCCGGAAACTCAATAGATCTACCGATTGCATCCTCAACCGTATCAGGAAACTTGACAGGGTGTGCGGTTTCTAAAATATAACCTTTACATCCAACAGCTCCGGAAGCTGAATTTTGAAGACAATTCTCTAAGGCATAATAGGCAACAGCTCCATGGGGGTCTAATATATAATGATATTGTTGAAAAACTTCTTTTATGGTTTCGGTTGTAGTAATATCCTCAACACTTATGCTGCTCATTTTATTTTTTAGAGAACTGAATTGTTGTTTGAATAATTCCAGAATGCGGATGAAATTACTCGGATTTCCAACATCCATTGCATTGGAAATGGTTGCAATAGCAGGTTTTGGTTTGTATTCCTCGGTTTGTAAATATTGAGGAACAACATCATTTGCATTGCAGGCTGCAATAAAATGTTTTACAGGTAAACCGGAAACATGTGCCAATATTCCTGCACAAATATTTCCGAAGTTGCCACTGGGCACAGAGATGATCGGCGCTTCTTCTTCCTGCCATTGCTGGTAGGCAAAGAAATAATATAACTGTTGCGGTAACCATCTGGCAACATTGATGGAATTGGCAGAGGTAAGATTGATCTTTTGATTCAGGTCTTCATCCATGAATGCTTGCTTCACGATTGCCTGACAATCATCGAATGTTCCGTTTACTTCTAATGCAGTAATGTTTTGCCCAAGCGTAGTTAATTGTAATTCCTGGATCTTACTCACTTTGCCTGATGGATACAAAATGATCACATCAACACCTTCTACACCTAAAAATCCATTTGCAACTGCACCGCCGGTATCACCTGATGTTGCAACAAGTACCGTTGTTTTGTGATAGGCATGACGATTGAAATAACCCAAGCACCTGCTCATGAATCTTGCACCCACATCTTTGAACGCAAGTGTAGGGCCGTGAAATAATTCAAGAGAATAAATATTTTCTGAAATTCTCACTAACGGAAAATCGAAATGGATCGTTTCGTTGACAATCTTCTGCAAGTCAGTATCAGGAATGGTTTCGCCAACAAAAGGTTTCATTACTTTAAAACCAATTTCTTCTTTCGTATAATTACGAATATTAGAAAGAAAGTCTTTCGACAACTGTGGAATGAATGCCGGGAAATATAAACCTTTATCAGGTGCTTGTCCGCGTAATGCAGCTTCAGCAAAATTTACTTTCGCTGAATTATGGTTTAAACTATAATAGTTCATGGTTCAAATTAAATATTAAATATTGAAATGATTGCACATTCAATATTTACAATTTTTTATAACAGTTTTACTCCTTCTTGATTAATGGTGGTTACGTGCGTATGGTAGGCCAAACCAATATTTTCATACACTTCTTTCATCACCGCTTCTACAGCCTTTGCTGTATTTGCATTCCGGCTTAGCATAAAAATGGAAGGTCCTGACCCTGAAATGCCGCCACCCAATGCTCCGGCTTCCTTACATTTCTTTTTTACTTCATCAAAACCCGGAATTAGAATACTGCGAACCGGTTCAATGATCACGTCTTCCAAACTCCTTCCAATAAGATCATAATCGTGTTTGATGAACCCGGCAACCAATCCTGCAATATTTCCCCACTGTTTGATGGCATCCTTTAACAATACCCGTTGTTTTAAAATTTGCCTTGCATCCGACGTACGTACTTCAATTTGAGGATGTACAACAGTTACATGTAATTCAGGCGCATCAATACTTACAATATCCAAAGGAAAAATAGAGCGAATTAAAGTAACGCCTCCATAAATGGCCGGCGCAATATTATCGGCATGTTTCACACCGCTGGCTACTTTTTCACCAAACATGGCAAAACGAACCATATCTTCTTTGGTAAACCTGTTTCCTAATAGATGGTTCGCAGCAACAACGGCACCGGCAGCACTTGCAGCACTGCTGCCTATCCCGCTTCCGGGCTTGATATTCTTTTTACTGATAAGCTGAAATCCTTTTATATCCGGTGTCTCATCGAGTAGTGCTAATAATGCGGCACCTGAAACATTTTTTTCAGGATCTAGCGGCAAATTATACTCATCTTCATTAATAATGGTAACGCCCTTATCATCACTGAATGAAATGGTGAACTCATCATTCGGTTCGTTCAATGCAAAACCTAAAATATCAAAACCGCAAACTACGTTTGCAACAGTGGCTGGACTTAAAACTTTTATTGAACCTCCGGCCCCTAAAGGGGAGAAAGCAGAAACATCATAATATTTTTTAAATACGTTCATTTGTCTGAATGGTTTTTAGGTCCCTTTCAAGTGATTTGGGATTTATCCCGCTACTCTTATAATATCAGCAAATACACCGCTTGCAGTAACATCTGCACCTGCTCCGGCACCTTTCACTACCAATGGTTGTTCGGGATAACGTTGGGTGTAAAATAAAACAATATTGTCTTTGCCATACAAATGATAGAAATCAGAGTTCGATGGGATATGCTGTAAGCCAACGGTCGCTTTTCCATTTTCAAAGCTTGCAACAAATTTCAATTTGCAATTTTCTTTTGCAGCTGCATCATACAATGTTTTGAAATGAGCTTCGTGTTTTTCCATTTCAGAATAAAAGTTTGCAACACTTCCATTAAAACAGGATTCAGGTAAGAAACCATTATTGGTAATATCTGACATTTCTATTTTTTCTCCGGCTTCACGTGCAAGGATCATGATCTTTCTCATCACATCAGTTCCACCCAAATCCAATCTTGGATCCGGCTCTGTGTAACCCTCATCCTGTGCCTGTTTCACCACTTGTGCAAATGGCATGCTGCCATCATAATTATTGAATACAAAATTGAGCGTGCCTGATAATACAGCTTGTATCTTATTTATTTTATCCCCGCTCTTGATCAGATCATTCAAAGTTCCAATTACCGGCAGACCGGCACCTACATTTGTTTCGAAGAGGTAAGGAGCATTGAATTCTTTTGCCAATGATTTAAGTTTTTTATAATTGGTAAATGCTGAAGATGCTGCGATCTTATTGCAGGCAACTACTGAAATACTTTTAGCCAATAGTTTATCATACACCGAAGCAACGTCTGCATTGGCAGTAACATCAACAAAAACACTGTTACGTAAATTCTTTTCAATAATAATATCTGTGAACCTTTCAAGGTCCATGGAATTGCTTTGCATCAATGATTCTTTCCAATTGTTCAGATCAATTTCATTCCCATTTTCAACAAACAACATTTTTTTACTTGTGGCAATACCGGTAATACGAACCTGCAAATTTAAATGCTGCAATAAATAATCCTGTTGTTGTTTTATCTGTGCCAATAATTTTCCGCCTACATTTCCGGCGCCAACAATAAACACGTTTAATTGTTTGTAAGTTGTTTCGAAGAAAGCTTCGTGCAAAACATTCACTGCTTTTTTAATATCGTTGTGTGCTACAACTGCAGAGATATTTCTTTCGGAAGAGCCTTGCGCAATTGCACGAATATTGATACCGTTTTTTCCCAATGAGTGAAACATTCTACCTGCAATGCCCGGATGGTGCCTCATCCTGTCGCCCACCAATGCAATAATGGATAGATTCTCTTCCACTCTTAATGGTTCGACTTTTTCTGTTTTTATTTCATAATCAAATGCAGTATCAACTATGATTTTTGCTTTTGCAGCATCAGAGGAATTTACTCCCACACAAATTGAATGTTCTGAAGAACTTTGTGTGATCAGGATCACATTCACTTTTTCATTCGCCAATGCTTCAAATAATCTTTTAGAAAACCCGGGAATGCCCACCATGCCACTGCCTTCCAGACTCAGTAAAGAGATATGATTGATACTGGAAATGCCCGTGATTATTTCTCCATCCTGTTTAGTGATCTCTTCGATCAATGTTCCGTAAGCGGCAGGCTCAAACGTATTCTTTACCCATATCCGAATACCTTTCTGCATCGCAGGTTGAATGGTTGGGGGATAAATGACTTTTGCGCCAAAATGCGATAACTCCATTGCTTCCCGATAAGAAGTGTGTGCAATGGTTCTTGCATTGCTAACCCAGCGGGGATCAGCGGTCATCATTCCTGTAACATCGGTCCATATTTCCAGATCTTCCACATTCAATGCAGCTGCAAATATGGAAGCAGTATAATCAGAACCACCTCGTCCTAATGTTGTTGTGTGATCATTATGATCACTTGCAACAAAACCGGGAGCGATGAATAATGTAGCGGAAGATGAGTTTACTTTATCAACAATGCATTGATTGGTAACAGGAAAATCAACAGAAGCAGATCCAAAATTACTATTCGTCTTGATAAGTTCTCTGCTATCGATCCATTCACTGTTTACTTGGGTGGATTGCAGATAAGCATTGACGATTTTTGAAGAAAGTAATTCACCAAAACTAATGATACGGTCTTGAGTCCGTTTGGATAATTCGCCTAAACGGAAAACACCTTCACAAATATCTTCAAGTTCATTGAACTGTTGTTTGATATTGCTTAGGCAACTGCTTTGTGTTGTTACCGGCAATAATCCTTTGGCAGTTTCAATATGTCTTTTTTCTAATGCCGTTAAGGTCTCTTTATATTGTTCATTGCCCAGAGCAGCATCAGTTCCGGTTTTAATTAAAAGATCTGTTACGCCACCAAATGCAGAAAGAACAATGATTGATTTTTTATATTGAGATTGTTGAATGATGGATACAACTTTCTTGATATTTTCCGGGGTTGCTACAGAAGAACCTCCAAACTTTAAAACTTTCATGAAAACGAATTTGAAAAATGGATAAATATATCTTTACAAAGATAAACAGCGATATGCCCAATTGATGATATGGAAAAATATTACCCCTAAAGGGTAATCGTAGTTGTTGTGATAGTAAATACAGCAATAAACGCGGGTGCGGTTATTTTAAGAAAAGATGGTATAATCTGCTGTTTTTTCATTATTGTGGTTGTAAAGATAAAGGAAATCTAAATACTCTAGTTAAATTTTATTAATTTTCGAGCCTGAAGATCGCCTGCCTTCAATCGGTAAAACAATAATTATGTCGAACAATGCGAACCTGCAAACATTTAAAAACCTTGTAGGTATTAAGTTTCAATTATATAACAGTTTGTTTACTTCTTTGCCATTTCATCGCATTGAAAAGACAGGTATTCTCGTTTCATTATTATTATTGAATTGTGAGGAAGGCTACAAGAAAAAACAAAGCCCTGTTGAAATTGTAGATGAGTTTTTCAAAAAACAGACGACTGTAAAAAGCGAACAGGAAAAGCTGGATATATTATTTCGTTTTGTACAATACATAGAACGGCAAGTTGTTTTGTTTGATGCGCTGGAAGATGCTGCATTCAAACAAATACATGATATGAGTGGAAAAGGAACACTTAAAAATTTAGCAGTTGCCGTTGAACAGGAACATAAAGTTGAGGCACTTAAGAAGAAACTTAAAGACTTTAATATTCAGTTGGTCTTAACTGCACATCCCACACAATTTTATAGAGGCGCGGTTTTAGGGATCATTCACGATCTTTCCTCTGCCGTAAATACCAACAACGAACATCAGATCTATACTTACCTGCAGCAGTTGGGAAGAACACCTTTCTTTCAACAACAAAAGCCTACCCCTTATGATGAGGCCGTAAGTTTGATTTGGTATCTGGAAAATATTTTTTACCCAGCAACCGGAAGGATCATTTCTTTCATAAAGAATCGTTTTCACGATTCAGTTGATCTTGAAAATCCGATAGTGAGAATGGGCTTCTGGCCGGGTGGTGACAGAGACGGCAATCCATTTGTAAAAACAAATACAACCCTTCAGGTCGCTGAAGCATTAAGAGGAAGCATTATTAAATCCTATTATCTTGATGTTCGGAAATTGAAGCGCAGGTTAACTTTCAAAGGAATTGATATATTGTTGGCACAATTGGAAAAGAAGTTGTACGACCATTTATTTATTCCCGGCCATGCATTCGATTTGAGCCAGAAAGAAATACTCGATGCATTAAAAGAGATCAAACATCAATTGATCTATGAGAACAATAATATGTTTGTTGATCTTGCTGACAGTTTGATCAATAAAGTTGAAGTATTTGGTTTGCATTTTGCTTCATTGGATATTCGACAGGATAGCAGTGTTCACGGAAAAGTATTAGATGCCATTGCTGCAAATACCGAAGCACTACCCGCTAATTATAATAGTTTATCATCGTCAGAAAAAATAGAATTACTCACGAATATCACAACCACGGTCGGCAATAATATTTTTATAACCGATGATGTTCACAGAGATACATTGGATGTGATGACAGCCATCAAAGATATTCAGCAACATAATGGTGAAGCAGGGTGTAACCGATACATCATCAGTCAGTGTAATTCTGCTTTGAATGCTATTGAAGTTTTCGGACTGTTTTTATTAAGCGGATGGAAACGGAATGAATTAACTGTTGATATTGTTCCTTTATTTGAAACGGTTGAAGATTTGCAACATGCTGCTGGTGTAATGAAGGAATTATATGAACACCCTATATATAAACTGCATCTGGAAAGAAGAAAGAATAAACAAACTATTATGCTCGGATTTTCAGATGGCACCAAAGATGGTGGCTATCTGATGGCTAACTGGAGTATTTACAAAGCAAAAGAAGAATTGACTTCCATTTCAAAACAATATGGAATTAATGTAGTATTCTTTGATGGCCGTGGCGGCCCGCCTGCACGCGGTGGGGGAAAAACACATCAGTTCTATGCCTCAATGGGTAAGAATATTGCAAATAAGGAGATACAATTAACTATTCAGGGTCAGACTGTAAGTTCTAATTTTGGAACAATTGATGCCGCACAATATAATATCGAGCAAATGATCGATGCGGGAATCTATAATGACCTGCTCTCAAATAATGAACTTACTTTATTGGAAAAGGAAGAAAAATTATTACAATCACTGGCTGAAGAAAGTTATCATTCATATATTCAGTTAAAAGAACATCCTTATTTCATCGAATATTTAGGCCATGCAAGTCCCTTGCGTTTTTACTCTGAAACGAATATCGGTAGCAGACCTGCTAAAAGGGGTGCTTCCTCAAAAATGAATTTAAAAGACCTGAGAGCCATTCCTTTTGTAGGCGCCTGGAGTCAGTTAAAACAAAATGTAACAGGGTATTATGGTGTTGGATCGGCTTTGCAACGATTAGAAAAACAAGGTAAATGGAATGACCTGCAGGAAATGTATCATCGTTCCCTATTCTTCAAAACATTGATCGATAATTCTGAAATGGCGATGCAGAAATGTTTTTTCCCACTGACATCCTTTTTAGCAACACACCCTGTGTATGGGGAAATATGGAATAAAATACATGAAGAGTATGAACTCACGAAACAGTATGTCCAAAAGCTTTCCGGGCACACAGAATTAATGGCAGATTATCCTGTTGACCAGTTATCCATTCAAATGCGCGAAAGGATCGTATTGCCTTTGATCACTATTCAGCAATATGCGATCACCAAAGTGCGGGAATTGGAAGAACAACTGGTCGCAGCTCCTGTTAAACAGACCTATGAGAAATTGGTGATGCGATGCTCATTCGGAATTATTAATGCAGGCAGGAATTCTGCATAAATTATGAATAAAAAGTATTCTATTAGGCAAAAGAAAAAGAGTCATTATAAATGACTCTTTTTCTTTATTAAGTTGTGTTGTATGATTAAACTTCTTATTTAGATAAAGGAGTTTCAGCATTTTTATCAAGTCTTATACCTGAATAACCATCAATTCCCATTTCAGGAAGATCTAATCCATACATTTCTACTTCTGGCTCAACTCTATTGCCTACTAATTTATCTAACAATTTAAACATTAGCCAGCCTGCCAATGCAAAGAAAATTATGTTTGTTAAACCTCCGATTACTTCAGCAACAAACTGTCCTGAATCACCAAAGAATAAACCTTTTACATTTCCTTTTACACCATTTAATCCATCACCATAAGTGCCGTCAGCGAATAATCCAAGGGCTAGTACCCCCCAAAGACCATTTGCACCGTGAACAGCAATAGCACCAACAGGATCATCGATTTTTAATTTTCTCTCAACAAAAAATGTAACTTCTACTACAATTATACCAGAAAGTAATCCAATGATTAAGCCTCCTATAGGTGAAACAAATGCACAAGGGGCAGTGATCGCAACTAATCCTGCTAACAAACCATTACACATCATACTTACATCAGGTTTAGTACCTCTAACAAACCATATCCATAAGGTAGCAGCTAAAGCACCACCACAAGATGCGATCATTGTATTAAAAGCTACAACAGTGAAACGAAGATCCGTTCCAGCCAATGTTGAACCTGCATTAAAACCGAACCAACCAAAAGCAAGAACCAATGTTCCTAAAACTGCCATTGGAATATTATGTCCCGGAATTGCATTGGGAGAGCCATCTTTATTGAATTTACCTAATCTTGCTCCTAACATTTTTGCACCTACAAATGCTAAAACACCACCCGAAAGATGCACTACTGAGGAACCAGCAAAGTCAACATGACCATGACCTAATCCAAAGTTTGTACCCAGTTGAGCTAACCATCCACCTCCCCATACCCAGTTACCATAAATTGGATAGATGATACCGCCAATTAAAAATCCTGATATTGCAAATGATGCAAACTTCCATCTTTCAGCCATTGCTCCAGTAGGAATGGTTGCAGTTGCATCCATAAATACAACCTGAAAAACGAAGAATCCTAATACACCTACATCATAAATTCCATTCATGAAAAAACCTTTAGCCCCTATGAGCCCGAAATCATGCCCAAAAATGTGTATAGAAATTTCATGATTCAATCCATCAAATCCACCTAAAGTACCTAATGCACCCATGCCACCAAACATGATAGCAAAACCACAAACAAAAAAACCTAGGGCGCCGGCAGGATAAACAAATAAATTCATAGCCATAGTGTGTGCTACATTTTTTGCACGTGTTAAACCGGTTTCTACCAATGCAAATCCAGCTTGCATAAAGAATACAAGGAAGCCACCAATTAATAACCATACCATATTTATACTGATCTTATTATGACCTACCTGATCTGATATTTCAGCTGCAGTTGGTGCACCTGCTTTTGCGGCTGTGACGTCTGCTGTAGCTCCGGTTAAACCTCCATTTGGATCTGGGGCTTTTGTTGTAAGTGTAGCGGGTACAGCAGCTGCCATCTTTGATGAATCAACTGAAGTAGCAGTTTTAGAAGTATCAATTTTAACTTTTGAAGAATCAGTTTGAGCATTTACTTGAAATGCCATTATCGAAAGCAGCATGGTAAAAGCAAATAATAATATTTTACGTATCATAATTTTTTGTTTTAGTTAGTTAATGTTTAGATTTTATCTCCAGGGCCTGCTGTAGATGCTTCACCTCTTGCACCATTACTGATTCTAATTGATTCTTCGATCGCGTAAGTAAAAATCATTCCATCACCTATTTCACCAGTGAATGCTGCTTTTTCAATACAGTCAATTGTCTTTTTAACATTAGCTTCTTTTAATACAATTGAAAGGAATATTCTGGGAATGTATTGTGTATCATATACCGTTCCTCTGTAACTATGGTGACCTCTCATATGTTCATTCCCAATGCCTGCGGCTTCCCAATAGGAAAAGAAATCAATGCCAATTTTTTTGAGTTCGGTTTTAACCTCTTCAAATTTGGATGTTCTGATG
>Ga0364860_10019_pt2 | contig 140789 bp, 128 predicted proteins | sample ExccelAu500001D4_FD_206916 | JGI IMG/M metagenome (GOLD analysis project Ga0364860, IMG submission 206916) | Enriched cells from Trout Bog Lake Hypolimnion, Wisconsin, USA - BchlTB.Aug20.5000.01 .D4 | ecosystem: Environmental > Aquatic > Freshwater > Lake > Hypolimnion/Profundal zone | place...
CGGGCAGGCTGCTCATATCCAGTTGTTCGGATACCTGGTTGCCGGAAACCACCAGTTTTTTAACCAGGACAACCCGGCCTAACTGGTCGATAATGCTGAATTCAAGCGCTCCGTTTTCTATGGCAGCTGATTCAATATTCAGTATACCATGTACCGGGTTAGGGTAAATTTTCAGATCAACCGGGTTGAGCGAATTGATCAGGTTGGGCTGATAGGGCGGGGGTGGGGCAGATACCGTAAATGTGATCACATTGCTGGTGTCGTAGAATGGTGTACTGCATTCAGGTGTAACTGCCATGGCGCAGTAATAGGTATACGTTCCGGCAGACGGTGGGGTGTCTGTATACGTTTTATTGGTTGCCCCTGAAACGGCGCTCCCGTTCCGAACCCACTGGAAAGAGGTGTAACTGGTGTTGATGGATGAGGACGCAGTAAACGTTACCGGCGTACCATGGGTGGATGGTATGGTGCTGGCTTTCGCGGCAATGCTTTCCACATAAGGCTCTATCCTGACACGGTGGTTATTGGCGTCGGAAATCATCAGGTGACCCAGTTTATTGATGGCAATACCAGTTGGTGCGTTCATAGTAGCCGCTGTTGCCGGCCCGTAGTCGCCCGAGTACCCTGCTGACCCGGTTGCGGCCACCGTCGAAATGATACCTGTTTGCAGATCAAGCTGGCGAATGACGTTGTTTCCCTGGTCGCAAATGTATAATTTACGACCACCATCGAATTCCAGCCTGGCCGGTCCGTTGAACTTAGCTGCGGTTGCCGGTCCCCCGTCTCCGCTGTATCCTGCTGCGCTGGTACCGGCACAAGTGGTGATGATACCTGTAGACATCACATATTTCCGGATCACGTTGTTGCCATAATCGGCCACATAGAGGTTGCCGGAGTTATCCATTATTACGTCTCTTGGAATAGAAAGTCGGGCCGCCGTACCCGGTCCGCCGTCGCCGTAATAGGAGTTGGACCCGGTGCCTATGATCGTGGATATGATGCCGGATGTGTTGATTTTGCGGATGCGGTAGTTACCCTGGTCTGTAATATAGACGTTACCAAGGGTGTCGCCGCAGATGCCAAGCGGGGCATCGATCATGGCTGCAGTTGCCGGCCCGTTGTCGCCAGAATAGCCAGCCGTACCGGTTCCGCAGATGGTAGAGATAATGCCTGTTGATCCGTTCACCTTGCGAATAGTCTGGCCACCGGTGCAACCGATATACATGTTCATGGATTTGTCGACGTAGATACCGCCGCCGCCGCCCATAGTCAGCGCCGCCGCTGTGGCAGGGCCGCCGTCGCCGGTGGCGCCGGTGGTTCCGTTTCCGGCAGCTACCGAGATGTAGCCGTTCGGTGCTATCTTACGCACACAGTTCATATGGCCTACGGCAGTGGAAAGATCGACGACATATACATTCCCGGCAGTGTCGCCCCTCATGGCGCGTGGGGCCTGAATGGCAGCCAGGTTGGCAGGCCCGCCGTCACCGCTGCTGGTATTGGCACCGGTGCCGGTATAGGTATAGAAAAATTCAGGAGAGCCTGTGATATCAACTGACTTTGTCGCACTGCTGCTGCAGCCGAATCCGTTGGTTACGGAATAGGAAATGACAACTGAGCCCATGGCGACCGCGGTTATGACACCGGTGGTACTACCCGCAGTGGCAATGCTGCTGGCGGAACTCCATGTACCTCCGCCAGTTGAATTGGTCAGGGTAGTCGTGTTGCCGACGCACAATCCGCCCGACCCGGAAATGGCAGCTACGGTTGGCAGCGGATTGATGGTAATGGTTTCTGTATAGGTTGTACCGGAATAAGTATAACTGATGACGCATGTGCCGGCAGATACACCGGTAACGATGCCTGTAGCTGAGCCAATGGTGGCAGCAGAAGGGCTGGCGCTGGCCCATGTGCCACCGGATACGGCGTAACCGATGGTTGTACTTGCTCCCACACATACCGATGAGGCGCCGGTAAACGATGAAGCGTTGACGGTAACAGCATAGGTTACATAGCTGCTGCCAATGGTATACGTGATTGTTACGGAGCCGCCTGAAACACCGGATACAATGCCCGTAGAGCCGATAGTAGCTACTCCCGTATTACTGCTGCTCCAGTTGCCACCCGCCGATACATCGGCGAGGGTTATGGTGCTGAAAGCGTTGACCGTGGTTGGACCGGTAATAGGCGCTATTGCATTGACCGTAATGCTGTAGGTGACATACGCGCTCCCCAGCGTGTAGGTAATGGTAGTAGAACCCGCGCTGGCGCCGGTAACCAACCCAGCTGTGCCGATGGAAGCAATGCCGGTACTACTGCTGCTCCAGCTGCCCCCGGGTGTAACGTCGGCGAGCGTGATGGTGCTGCCTATGTATACGGAAGCAGGACCTGTAATCGGTGCTATTGGATTGACGGTGAAACTGTAGGTGACATAGGCGCTGCCCAGGGTGTATGTGATGGTAGTGGTGCCAACTGATGCACCGGTTGCGACCCCGGATGTGCCGATCGTAGCGATGGCGGTATTGTTGCTGCTCCAGGTGCCGCCGGGTGTAGCATCGCTCAATGTTACCGAGTTGCCGATGTATACGGAAGCTGACCCTGATATGGCTGCTATAGGATTGACCGTAAACCCATACGTGACATACGCACTCCCCAGGGTATAGGTGATGGCTGTGGCACCAACGCTCACGCCGGAAACGATACCAGACGTGCCAATACTTGCTATGCCTGTATTATTGCTGCTCCAGGTGCCGCCGGGTGTAACATCGGCCAGTGTGCTTGTGTTGCCGATATATACGGAGGCGGGCCCGGTAATCGGTGCAATGGGGTTGACCGTAAACGCATAGGTGACGTAGGCGCTGCCCAGCGTGTAGGTGATGGTTGTAGATCCTACACTGACGCCGGATACGATGCCTGAAGTACCGATAGATGCGATGGCAGAGCTATTGCTGCTCCAGGTGCCCCCGGGGGTGGCGTCAGCCAGTGTGGTGGTATTGCCGATGTAAACAGATGCCGGGCCGGCTATGGGCGCAAGCGGGTTGACAGTCACCGCGTAAGTAACATAAGCGCTACCCAGTGTATAAGTGATGGTGGTAGATCCGACGCTGACACCAGACACCACTCCCGATGTGCCGATAGTTGCAATACCGGTATTGTTGCTGCTCCAGGTGCCGCCGGCTGTGGCGTCGGCGAGGGTGATATTGTTGCCGATGTAGACAGCCGTGGGGCCCGTGATCGGAGCCAGCGGGTTAACGGTGAAGCCGTAGGTGACGTAAGCGCTGCCTAAGGTATAGGTGATGGTTGTTGCACCTACGCTTACCCCGGTAACGATGCCTGATGTGCCGATGCTGGCAATGCCTGTATTATTGCTGCTCCAGGTGCCACCGGTCGTAACATCGGAGAGTGTTGTCGTATTACCCACATAGACAGATGCCGATCCTGTAATCGGGGCTATGGGACTGACCGTCAGTGCATAGGTGACGTAGGCGCCTCCCAGCGTATAGGTAATGGTAATTGTACCCAGGCTTATGCCCGATACCACGCCTGAAGTGCCAATGGTAGCGATACTTGTATTGTTGCTGCTCCAGGTACCGCCGGGGGTGCCATCGACCAGCGTACCGGTATTACCGATGTAGACTGAACCCGGGCCGTTTATGGGCGCTATAGGGTTAACTGTAAACGCATAGGTGACATATCCTCCGCCCAACGTATAAGTAATGGTTGTAGATCCCACGCTAACGCCGGAAACGGTGCCGGAAGTGCCGATGGTGGCGATGGCTGTATTGTTGCTGCTCCAGGTTCCGCCCGGTGTGGCGTCTGCCAGTGTGCAGGTGTTGCCTATATAAACCGAAGCAGGACCTGTTATGGGTGAAATCGGGTTGACTGTAAATCCATAGGTTACATAAGCACTGCCGAGCGTATAGGTAATGGTTGTGGACCCTACGCTGACACCAGAAACGATACCTGATGTACCGATAGTGGCTATGCCGGTGTTGTTGCTGCTCCAGCTGCCGCCTGGAGTGGCATCAGCAAGCGTTATGGTGTTGCCGATATACACTGAGGTGGGGCCGGTAATGGGCGCAATAGGATTGACGGTCACAGCATAGGTTACATAAGCGCTGCCAAGCGTGTAGGTAATGGTAGTGGACCCTACGCTTACACCCGAGACGATACCTGATGTGCCTATGGTGGCGATACCTGTATTGTTGCTACTCCAGGTGCCACCGGGTGTGGCATCAGCGAGCGTTATATTGTTGCCTATGTATACCGAGGTGGGGCCTGTTATGGGCGCAATTGGGTTAACGGTGAATCCGTATGTGACATAGGCACTGCCCAGGGTGTAGGTAATGGTTGTAGCTCCCACACTTACTCCTGACACTATGCCCGAAGTACCGATGGAAGCAATGCCTGTATTATTGCTGCTCCAGGTGCCGCCGGGTGTGGCATCTGCGAGCGTAATATTGTTGCCGATGTATACAGAGGCGGGGCCGGTAATCGGGGCGATCGGGTTAACGGTGAAACCATAGGTGACATAGGCGCTGCCCAGCGTGTAGGTGATGGTTGTTGCACCAACGCTGACACCGGAAACAATGCCTGACGTGCCGATGGTGGCGATACCTGTGTTGTTGCTGCTCCAGGTGCCTCCGGGGGTTGCGTCGGTCAGTGTACAGGTGTTGCCTATATAAACTGACGTGGGGCCTGCTATGGGCGAAATGGGGTTGACCGTGAAACCGTAGGTGACATATCCGCTGCCCAGTGTGTAGGTGATGGTTGTAGCTCCTACGCTTACACCGGAAACGATACCGGAAGTGCCGATGGACGCAATGCCTGTATTGTTGCTGCTCCATGTGCCGCCGGTTGTGGCATCGGCCAGCGTACAAGTATTGCCGATATATACAGATGTGGGTCCGGTGATCGGGGAAATCGGGTTGACTGTGAAGCCATAGGTGACGTAGGCGCTCCCCAGCGTATAGGTAATGGTAGTTGACCCTACGGAGACGCCGGAAACGATACCGGAAGTACCGATGGAAGCGATGCCTGTGTTGTTGCTGCTCCAGGTGCCACCAGGAGTAGCATCGGCTAGTGTCACATTATTGCCAATGTATACCGAAGACGGGCCTGTTATGGCAGCAATGGGGTTGACCGTTACACTGTAGGTGACATAAGCGCTGCCCACTGTATAGGTGATCGTGGCCGTACCGACTCCGGCACCGGCAACGATGCCGGATGTGCCGGTAGATGCAATGCCTGTATTGCTGCTGCTCCACGTACCACCCGGTGTTGCGTCGGCCAGTGTAATATTGTTGCCAATATATACTGAGCCCGGGCCCGTAATGGGAGCAATGGAAACAGTGACGGCATAAGTCGTGTAAACGCTTCCGACCGTATAAGATATAAGCAGCGAACCGGTGGCTACTCCCGTTACGATTCCCGATGTGCCTACTGTAGCCAGGGAGGTGTTGGCGCTGCTCCATGTTCCGCCACCGGTGGCATCTGCCAGTGTGATGGTGCCACCCACATAAACACTAGTGGGCCCGGTAATAGGCTGCAGCGGATTAATGGTAACCGGATAAATAACGTACGCAACACCTATTGTGTAGGTGATGGTTGCCGAACCGCCCGAATTCCCGTGAACCACGCCGGATGTGCCGATGGTAGCAACACTGGTGTTGGAGCTGCTCCACGTACCACCGGCGCTAGCATCGGCAAGCGACATGTAATAGCCCGTGTATTCTGAGTTCGGGCCGGTGATCGGTGCAATTGTATTGACAGTTACGCTGTATGTAACATAGCTGCTGCCCTTGGTATAGGTAATAGTTACTGTTCCCGCCGACACGCCGCTTACAACACCCGATGTACCTATTGTTGCGACGCCTGTATTGCTGCTGCTCCAGGTGCCGCCCGGGCTTACATCTGATAATGTTATTGTGTTGCCGGCATAGAGGCTGGTAGCGCCGGTAATGGGCTGCATGGCGCTTACAGTAACAGGGTAAGTTACATAGCTGCCGGATATAGTATAAGTAATAGTTACACTTCCCGTACTCACACCCGTGACAACGCCTGTGGAACCAATGGTAGCTACGGAGGTATTGCTGCAACTCCACGTACCACCGGGGCTGGCATCGGCCAGTGTGATGGTTTGCCCTACTGTATCGGAAGACGGACCTGTTATGGGTGCAATACTGACACTGACAGCATGGGTTACGTAATGTCCGCTTACCGTATACGTGATGGTAGATGTGCCGACGGTTACCCCGGTTATTACCCCAGTGCCTGACCCGGCGGTTGCGATACCCGTACTGCTGCTCGTCCAGGTGCCGCCGGCGGTCGTGTCGGTCAGCGTTATTGTGCTTCCTATGTACACCGACGACAGACCATTAATGACCGCGGGGGTAAAATTGACAGTACAGGTATTGAGCACATCGGTAGCCCCCACAAGTGTAAATGAGATAACGGCCGGGGTGGCGGAAACTGAGCTCGTGAGGGTTGCTGTATAGGTTCCATCGTTATTGTCGGTTACGGAGCCAAGTGTACCCTGGGTAGAAGACATGGTTACGAGTCCGCCGGTAGTTGTAATGTCGGAATCGCCGAGGTAGTGGGAGGTTTTTAGCTGGAGGGTAATTGTGGAAGTGGTAATCCCGTCTGCAACGATGCTCGTAGGGCTTGCCGATATGACGGAGTTGGAGTCGTTGGCAGCCACCGGCACACTTCCGCATACCCAAACAGAAGGGGTTCCGGAACAGTCGAACGTTGGTACATTGGTACTCGTAATAACGCCGTCGCCCATGCTGCCATTTATCTTGTGGCCTATGTAGCAGAACTGGGAGCTGCCATCCTTCAGGTATACGAGCGTGTGTCCACCCATTTCAGGAAAAAGTGCGATATCGCTGCCGGGCGTAAAGCCTTCTGCAACGTGGGGGTTTGTTGCAGAGTCAGTACTGGTTCCCAGCATATTATAGCTGCTGTATCCCCAGCAGAAAAGTATGTTTGCCGAATCCGAAACGACAGCCACTGAGGGGAAAGTATTGTCGGCTTCCTGCACCGAGATGTAGGAAACATCGGTGAAGTAGGTCGTAGCTGTTTTCTTGGTGTTCACCCAGCTTGTACGGGTGGTCGTCGTAAAATCTCCCAGCTGTTTGTCGGAATTATATCCCAGGGAGTAGAGGTTTCCGGAGGCACTTAAAATGAAAAAACTGTTGGTGTCTTTGGTAGACGGTGCAGTGCCCCCACTATGTGTCGTGGAAGTGCCTCCGGTGACGCCAATCATATAGGGTATATTTGTTGAGTTGAATTCTGCGGGCAGAGTCATAGCTGTTGCATAGCTTTCTGCCTGTGCGTAGGTGCCGTTGCCGAGGTAAACTGAGGGTCCCCAGGCGTAAACGTTGCCTGTGGAGGTAATAGCCATCAAGGCGCCGTTTCCGGTTGCGGTCACCTCACCTCTTATGGCGGTGGCGTTAGTCAGGTAAGTTGTTGAGTTGATTTTCACTTTGTGCCAGGTAGTGCTGGTTACGGAGCTGCTCCCGTCGCCCTGCAGGTTTTTATCGGCCTGGCTGATAACATATACGAATCCGCTGTCAGTCACAATGGTGAGCGTCTGGTAGGTGGCAAACATCATGGTGACATGAGACGGACCCCCGATAGGAGGTAAGCCGGTGGTATCGGCATTGGTAATGGCCGATGCCGTTATTTTCTGGAAGTGCGCGGAGGCAGTAATACTGTTATTTAATACTTCGCCCTCTGTGCCCCAGGCAAACAAGTGTGTGGTCGTGAGGAGAAAGTACTGATCGGCGGTACTGCCGGCGCCGCCTACTGCGGCCTTGAGCGGGGTTCCTGTTAGCCTGGGGTAGTTGGTGGCATTGATAGCTACCGGGGTGCCCTGGTTACCAGCCCCGGTGCTGTCGAGGTCTTCGCCCCAGCACTGGTAGGAACCATCGTGCAGCAGGGCTATCGAGCCATGGTAACCACTGATGATTTTGTCATACAGTTGCTCCGGGAAGCATTGTGCAAATGATCGTGGTGATGCAAAAACAATCAGTATTGCAAAGACCAGCAAGAATTTTCCGATTAAGATGTGGCATTGTTTTTTCATAAAAATTGTTTTTGATTTAATTTGTCATTTGTTGCTTTCGTGTTTATTTATTGAATTTGGCGATTGGAAATCCTAATTGGTTTGGATACTATGCGGATGTGATTTTTATGGATATAATCGAGTACTATGAATATGAAAAAAATAAAATGAAAATAAAAAACAAGTGTATGCGTGATATCATATATCTGCTGGTTCATTGTGCTGCTGGGTTGGGGTATTAATAGTATAGAATAATATATATTGAAAATGCAGTGGATTAAAATGCAAATGGTAATTTGTTTCGTAATATGAAAAATATTTGAATGATGCATGTAAAATAATTGGTATAAAAATTGCGATTTAAACAATAATATATAAATGGTGAAACTAAAAATTAGAATTAAATCATCTTTATAACTGCAAAGGAATGTCAATTTTGTGACAGAAATGCTAATTTTGATCACGTTAACAATACAATAACAAATGAATTGTGAATGACAAAGAGTTAACAAATTGAAAAGTGTACTTTCTGGAGGGCGGCTGCTGCCAGGAAAATCTTTACAAGCTTTGTCTATAAAATAATCGATATAATACGTAGTAAGAAAAGAGTTTCGTAAACAATTGATAAACAATAAATAAAATATGCTTTATACTATTTAATGTAAGTCATATTTAGTATTATTTTATTTTTTGGCGCCTGTAGACTTTACTTTGTTAACCAAAAGCTAAGCATTTAAGTAGCATTAACTTTTTGGTTACAAAAAATATAAATAAATTATTTTAATTTGTCTCCTGAGGCAGTCGCGTTTCGTCAAACCGCTATCACCAACTATGATTTCAGGGTGGAAATGGTATACCTTACTTATTCATGAGAAAAGCAACAGGAGAAAAATAGAAATAAAAAGTACTGCGTATGGTTGATAACTTAGCCTTATCACAGAGCTGGTATGTGATTGTGAATGGAGGTACTATGCGGGAACATTTCATGTGGATCGGCTGCAGGAGCCGAAGAAGCGCCAACATCAATGATGCGTAATCCCGTGCCAGTCGAGCGATATCGAAGGAAAAGAGGGAGCGAATGGGAAAGTGAACCCGGAAACAGGTTCGCATGAGGGCACTATTATCCGGGAGCCGATAGTAGCGCCGTATTTAATGATTAAATCTAAAAGAGACTATAATGCAGCCGCATACAGTTTTCTGAAATCATTGCGGCTCACCGGCTTCGGATTGTTGGGGTGGGCAAAATCGGCAAAAGCAAGATCTGCCAGGGTATCGAGGTGTTCTTCCCGGACATGAATATCGTGCAAACGGGCAGGAATGCCAATCCGGCTGTTGAGCTCAAACAGGTAGCGGATGACGGACTCGCCTGTGGTGTCGCACAATTGTAGGGCATTGGCTATCCTCGCAAATTTATCCTCGAAACCGGGCAGGTTGAACTGCATACCATAGGGCAGGTTTATCGCATTGGCGAGGCCGTGATGGGTATCGAGCAGGGAAGAAAGCGGATGCGCCAATGAGTGCACTACCCCGAGGCCTTTCTGAAAGGCAACAGCCCCCATCATGGATGCCAGGAGCATTTCGGCGCGGGCGGGAAGGTCCGGATTCAATACGGCCTTTTCGATGGAGCCGGCAATCAGCCGGATACCTTCCAGGGCTATCCCATCGCACATCGGATGGTAGTTCTTGGCCAGGAAGGCTTCCATATTGTGTGTCAGGGCGTCCATACCTGTAGCTGCCGTCACAGTCGGCGGTAATCCCATAGTCAGCATAGGATCGGCAAAAACTATCCTGGCGAGCAATTTGGGAGAAAAGAGTATTTTCTTCTGGTGTGTAGCGTCGTCTGCAATGATTGCACTTCTGCCCACTTCACTTCCTGTGCCTGCGGTGGTTGGGATCGTAATAAAATGCGGAACAGAATTGGTTACATATATGTCGCCGCCTACCAGGTCATCATATTTGAAAAGGTCTTCGCGGTGATCAACCCTTAGGACTATGGCCCGTGCCACATCCAGTGCCGCTCCGCCTCCGATACCTACAATGCTGTCGCGGTGGGTGCCGTCATAGACTTCCGTGCCTCTGTATACGTCGCTTTTTACCGGATTTTTATGGATGTCGGAGAACTGCTCCACGGAGATGCCGCCGGATTTAAGTTCCTTCACTATTTCTGCGAAGAAAGGAAGCCCGGCGATTACCGGATCAGTGACCAGCAAGGGTCTTGACAATTGATTTTGTGCCAGGTATGTGGGTAATTCTTTTACTGCGTTGGCGCCAAAACGGATGACTGTGGGGAAATTGAACTGGACAATGCGGTTAAAATCCATAAAATAGTTTTTCAGTTAGTTGAGTCAGTAGTCGGATTATGCTATATGGTACATGGTAGACCATCAGATTATTTCAAAATACCTTTTTGCTTCCCAGTCGGTCACGGCCTTGCTGAACTGGCGCCATTCCCACTCGCGGGTTTGTATAAAGTGGTTCACAAAATCGGGGCCAAAGAGTTCGGTGGCAATGCCGGAATGTTTCATGGCCTGGGTTGCGTCCCAGAGATTGGAAGGCAACCTGCCATGAGTAGTATCCAGGTAGCCATTCCCACTGGTCGGGGCCTGCAGCTGGAGTTTGTTCCGGATGCCATATAAGCCGCTCGCGAGACAGGCTGCCATGGCGAGGTACGGATTGGCATCGGAGCCGACGACCCGGGTCTCGAGCCTGGCTGATTTGCTTCCCAATGGCAGTGCTCGCAGTGCAACGGTACGGTTATCGACCGACCAGGTAAGTGTCGTAGGTGCCCATGCACCTTCTACCAGGCGTTTGTAGGAGTTGACAGTCGGCGCAAACATAGGCAGCATGTGCGGCAGACAATATAGTTGGCCGGCAATATAGTTTTTAAAGAGGTCGCTCATGTCATTTTCGCCAGAAGGATCAAAAAACAAGTTGTGCTCACAACCTGTATCCCAAAGGCTCTGGTGCACATGGCCGCTGCAACCGGGCAGATTTTCGCTCCACTTAGCCATAAAGGTTGCCATGATGCCATGCCTGTAGGCAATTTCCTTCACACCCGTCTTGAACAGAACTGCCCTGTCGGCGGCTTCCAGGATGCCGGAGTAGGTAATGGCAGCCTCGTAGACGCCCGGGCCTGTTTCGGTGTGCAGACCTTCCAGCGGAATATCAAACTGTTTGAGGTCGCTGAAAAGGGCCCTGAAATAGTCGTTTCGCAGCGTGCTTCTGAGGATGGAGTAGCCAAACATGCCGGGGGTGAGGTGCGCCAGCTCCCTGAACTTTTTATCCTGCGAAGTTTGCGGTGTTTCTTCAAAATTGAACCATTCGAATTCCTGGCTGAAAAATGGGGAATACCCCATTGTCTCTGCCTGGCTGATAACTAGCTTCAGCAGCGTCCTGGGGCATACATACGTGTTTTGGCCAGTCAGTTCACACAGGAAAAAAGGCACATCCTGCTCCCACGGTATTTTCCTGAATGTACCCAGATCAAGACGTGCTGTTGCGTCAGGATATCCGCTGTGCCAGCCGGTATAGGCTGCATTGTCGTAGGCTGCATCGTTGGCGTCCCAGCCGAAAACAACGTCACAAAAACCAATACTCTTATGGACAGAAGAGAGAAATTTCTCTGTGCTGATGTATTTGCCTCTCAAAACTCCGTCCAGGTCGGTCAGGGCAATTTTGACTTTCCCCGAAGGATGGTCTTTAGCGTAGGCTATTATTTCGTTCTCCGTCACAAACTGAATAATGAATGGCGGCATATGGCCTTGCCGGGGCATATGCAACTCCGGATAAAGATAAAACATCGATTCCATACCTGCATGATTAAAAGCAGTCCGAAAACCAGGGAATGACTCCGGCAGACCCAAAAATGTGGAATAATATAAGGAGGGATTTGCCAGGGACTAAAGCATCACAGGCACTCCAGCGACAGCGATCACCTGCCATTTGCCTAAAATGGTTTCCACGTGCGCAGGTAGCGGAAATGCCTGCTCATTTCATTTTCAAAATAACGACCGGTCATTTCCTGGTTGGTCGATACACCGGCAATATTGTCCTTGCTGGTCATCGGATCGGTTTTACCCGGTTTAATGGTTAATGACCAGCTTTAACACGGTTCTGCCGTTGGCCGTAGTGATCACCGCGGAGTAGACCCCTGATGGAATGGCGGCCGGGAGCGCCACATCGGGCTGCGTCATCGTGGTCTTGAGTACCACCTGGCCATACAAGTTAACCAGTACCAACTGGTCGTCAGGTCCTGTGCCGGTTATCTGGATATGATCTTTGGCCGGATTGGGGATGATCTGTATGTTGCCTGGTGCCAGTTCAGGTATCGCATCGTTGGCCAGTACCACGGATTGACAGAGCGTATCTGTACATGTCAAGCCGTTTTTCCGGAAATCTTTGACATAGAGGCATACAGTATACGAATTGTGTGTGGGGTAGATATGCGTGGGATTCACTGCAGTAGACGTGTCGAGGACACCGGAAGCTGCGTCGCCGAAATTCCAGAGATAGGCGAGGGAGTCGCCGGAAGTATATGCAGTCTTGTTGGTAAAGAATGTTTTGTAGCGTTTGCCGATACTGTCAGTAAAAGCAGCACTGAGGTTACCACATACCGGGTTGCTGAATGCGAGATCGCTGATCAGCACAGCGCCTGTAGCGGATTTATTGAATTTGAAACGGATGTGGCGGATTTTAGAAAGGTTTACGCTGGTGAAGCTGTTGAGTGGTATGCGAATGGTGTTAAAAACCAGTTTGGGCAAGTCATTTGCCTGGGTGCCGGGCTCGTAAAAAAGAGCGTGGCTATGGCTGCTCACCGCCTGGCTGGCGGTATTCCCGGCCGAATCGATGAGCTGAACCGTAAAGTCGTTGTCGATACCGGAAGTTGTTTCCGGGAAATTGACGCACGACCGGAACGTCAGGGCCTGGTAGGACGAAACATCCTGGTTGGTAGCCGGAACATCATTTTCGTACGATTGGGTCGTATCTGACCAGGTCAGTTTCATCTGCGCCAGTCCCGCAAGGGTTGTAGTGCCCCTGTGCGGTTTCTGGTTGTTGACCAGCCCACCATCGCACACGGGCAGGGTGAGGCCGCCACCACATATTTCCGGTCCGACGATTCCGGTCTCGGTAACGCTGCCGGTTAGGGTATTGGTTGTTTCACACGCGGCAGCATTGGTGCGGTTTACGTCCAGCCGGTCTTCATAACCTGCATGATAGGTTACGTACACATCTGCCGAATCGAGGGTCGAGGAGGCCGGGGGAACGATATCATTCACTTCGAGTATGGGTGCAAACTGCGTTTCCTGCCCGAGATAAAGCCGGTAGAAAGCCGAAGCATACGTAATATAGGCCGCTTTCTCTTTGGTGGTATCAAACCGGGACGGGGCACTGGTGCCGCAATGCGGGTCGAAAGGATTCCAACCGTAGTCAGCCCAGTCATCGGCGCCGCCGGCTACATAAGATCCGGGTGTCCATACCGTGTTGAAAAAATCGTGGTTGGCACCCATAAATAAAATATGGTGTTTGGGCGCGACGTCGGTGGGTACATTATAACGGGTGTCATCAAAATAGTGGACGCCCTCCAGGTCGGAAACATCACCATCGCAGTAGGGCGAAATATCCAGCAGCGGGATACCATTGATATAATGCCTGTAAAAATCGACGGGAGCGAGAGTTAAGACAGCTTTGATACCATAGGGGCTGCCGAGCGACGCGTTGTAATTGGCATTGTAAATAGCACCTTCACCTCCTCTTGAATGACCCATGGTGCCAACTTTCTTCATATTCAGCCTGCCCACAAATGTGTGGCCAAACGGGCCTGTTGTATCGGTAGTGTTCCACCCGTTCCAGAGATCGAGGTGATGCTGCATCAGCACACCCCGGGCGTTCATGGCATAATCGGGCAGACTGTTGCTCAGCGTATTGATGGCATTGGCAGAAATGGAAATGACTACATAGCCATGGCTGGCAATGACCTGCGACGCATAGTCGTAGCCCTCATAACTGGTAATGGGAGCAGATCCGGCCGGGCAGGGCCATACAGAAGTAAATGAGCTGTCATTGCTGATTTCGTAGCAGACATCATGCTGTCCATGCAGCCAGATGAGCACCGGGAACGGCCCCGAAGCCAGGTCGGAGGGGTAATGTACACAACCGCGTTCTTCCATATTGGATGGGAACATAGCAGCAGCAGGTGGCGTGTAAGACAAATCGCCGAGGTTGTATTCGGCTTTGATCACGGTATGTGTGCCCAGGAGCCCCGGGTCCGGCGTGCCCTGCGCCTCTGCGTGGTAGCGCGTGGCAAGAAAGAGGATCAGGAGCAGTACAACATGGATGACGACGGCTTGGTTCCTTATTTGATTACCTGCATGTATGGTCTGCTGAGATGTCATTTCGTGATATTTTAATGTGTTTGGCCGATCTGTTGACAGGATATTTGTTGAGCTGTCCTATTATTTTTTCAAAACAGACCGGGAGAACTTACCTAATGACCAGCACCTGTGGCTGGAGGCTGCAAGGGCTTCCATGTCGGTTTCTTCAGCTTCCACGTGTCCGTAGGTCATATATACCGGTGAACCCTCGGCAAGGTGGTTAAATTCGTCTTTGGGTATGAGGAACGTAATAACACCTTTGCCATCCTTCCTCGAAATTTCGTATCTGCCGAATTCTTTGTGTCCTGTATACAGGATATAGCGGTTATTCCCGTTTATGAATGGCTTAGGGCATGTGATCGTCAGCGCAATATCGCCGTCTCTTTGCCTGGCGCCTGAGATTTCTGACCGGGCCTTCACTTGTGCGGCGGCTATTTGCGTACGGAATATACCTGTACCAAGGCAAAGTATAAAAATGGCTAAATATCTCATGAACATAAATTTACTATTCCAAATGTAACCAAATTAACTTTTAATGCTGAATTAATAAATCCCCGGATCAGGGAGTGGTCTTGACTGGACGGGACAAATGAAGCACGGGAAGGGCGGCGGCAAACTCACCGTCCACCACGGCATCAGAGCCTGCTATTGAGTTGCTTCAATACCTCTTCGATGGTCCTGTTCACATTGTTGAGGTGACTCAGTATGTCTGGTTTGTCGGGACTCTTCGACCGGTTATCTTCCAGGGCCTGTACGTCATTTTCGAGCGACACGATATTCATCGTTTGTAAAGATGGTTTCATGCGGTGAGCCAGGGCGGACAGCTTCTTCATGTCGCCGCTTTTGACCGCGTCGTTCATTTGTTTTAAGATTTCCGGCATAGTCTCTACAAACATGCTGATCATCTTATTGACAAAGTCTTCATTTCCCCGGCTGATTGAGGTGATTTTATCCAGGTCAAACAGCTTGACATTGTTTGGCGATGTATCAGCAAAAATACTGACCGGTGAGTGGCGCTCCGTTTCCCTGCCCAGCCATTCGGCAACTACCTGTACTATTTTAGCTTCTTCAAAAGGCTTGGAAATGAAGTCATTCATGCCTGCTTTCAGGCATCTTTCCTCTTCTTTACGGTATGCGTTTGCCGTCAGTGCAATAATGGGGATCCCGGTATCTATATTACTGCGTATATACCGGGTGGTTTCAATGCCGTCTTTGACCGGCATCTGGATATCCATCAATATAAGGTCGTAGACATTGTGCTTCAGCAGGTCAATGGCAATGCTTCCATTGGCGGCCTCATCAATGTCGGCTCCATACTGCGAAAGGATGGTATTGGCCAGCAGGCGGTTCATATCATTGTCTTCCACGAGCAGTATTCTTTTTCCCTTCAGAATCTGCGCGTCGATGGAACTGTATTGTCTTTCAGCCAGGTCTTCGGCATTGCCCTTGGGGAAACGTATGCAGAATGAAATAGTGGTTCCCTCGTTCTTCCTGCTTTCCACCCGGATGGTGCCACCCATCAGTTCGAGTATCTGCTTGCTGATGCTCATGCCCAGGCCGGTACCACCAAATTTGCGGGTGACGCTTTCGTCTTCCTGCGAGAATTTGTCAAAGAGGTTGGACTGGAATTCCTGGCTCATACCTATGCCGGTATCTATCACCTTGAATTCTATTTCCTGGGATTTCTGATCTTCAGCAAGCAGGGAGCAGGATATCAATACCTTGCCCTGCTCGGTAAATTTGAGCGAATTGCTGAGGAAATTCATCAGGACCTGGTTCAGCCGATAAGGGTCGCCGAGAAGTACGGGTACGATACCATGATCGAGCTCATAGCTGAGCAGCAAGCCTTTCTCCTCAGCCCGGTGATTCAATATCTGTATGGCATTCCGGATGGTAGCGTTCAGGTCGAAGCCGATGTGCTCCAGCGTGAGTTTCCCGGCCTCTATTTTTGAAAAATCGAGCAGGTCATTGATAATTACGAGGAGATTATTGGCCGCATTGTGGATGGTATTGAGATAGAATTTTTGCTGTGTTCCCAGGTGTGTTTTCGCCAGCAGCCGTCCGATGCCAAGGATGGCATTCATAGGTGTCCGGATTTCATGGCTGATATTGGCGAGAAATACCTCTTTAGCCTGGGCAGACAATTCTGCGTCGGATTTAGCCTTTCTGAGTTCGTGCTCGAGTGTTTTCTGCAGCGTAATATCCAGGTGGATACCGATAGAACCAACAAAATTTCCCTTCTGGTCAAATGACGGGGCGCCGCTGATGAGCCACCACTTGTATTCGCCCTTCTTATTCCGGGTTTTCAATTCGTAAGCGTCTGAATTTCCATCGAGCCGCCTTCTTTGAACGTCATGGCTCAGCACAGAGTGCTCGTCGTTCCAGAAAATTGAAGAAGCATTTCGTCCCCGTATCTCTTCGAAATCATAGCCGCTCATTTCACAGAAGCTGTTGTTGGCATACAGGATATTTTCATCTTTGTCCACTTCGAGCAGGCCCAGGTTCATGTTGGCGATGATATTGCGATACTTCTCTTCGCTTTTTTTGAGGGCTCTCTCGGCGTCGAAGCGGGCTGTAATATCCTGGGAGAAGCCGATGACATAGGGTTTCTCCGAGTCGTTGACCACCAGGTAATTATGATAGAGTAGATATATTTTGCGGCCCTGCTTACTCAAGGCCACCATAATGCCTTCGGCCTTGCCACTGTTGCGGATTACATCGAGGTAACTCAGCTCGAACTCTGTTTTTTTATCTTCCGGAATCAGTTTTTCGAGCGAAGAGCCCACTAATTCTTCCCTTGGGTACTCAAAAGTATCTACCGAAGCCTTGTTGACATCCAGCAAGATCCCGTTCAGATCATGCGTGCAGATCAGGGCGAGGCTGTTGTCGAAGATTCCTTTGTACCGGGCCTCGCTGAGCCGTATCTGCTCTTCTATCTTTTTCCGCTCCGTAATATTGATTCCATAGCCTATCACCATTTCCAGCGTGTCGTCGGCGTTGAAAACCGGGAACATCTTTCTCAGGTTATAAATAATATTGCCATCAGTTCCGTAAATTTTTTCTTCCCATTCAATTTCCGTTCTCGAGGCTACGGTTTCGTTGAAGGACTGCCTGCGTTGTTCGGCAATGGCCTGGCTTTTGTTTTTGTAAGCACAGTACTCCTCGTCGTTCCTGCCTATTATCCACTCCCGCAGTTGGTCGTTAGAGATGGCCAGCGGGTTTACAAACAGGTACCGGTGCTGATCATCAAAAACCGCTATATCTGCCGGAATGCGGTTGAGTATCTGCTCATAAAAACGTTTCTGGTCCTGGATTTTTTTATCAGCTTCCCTTTGTTTTATAATCTGTTTCTTCAGATAGGTGGCTATGTTCAGAATTTCGTTTTCATCATCACTCTCCATCAGTGTGGTTTCGCCAATCTCCGAAACAGCTTCTTTCAATTTGTTGATCAGGGTCCCCTTCAGGTCTATTTCTTCCTTCAGTTGATTATTGAGGTCCCTGTATTCTTCTTCCGTTATCCTGAATGCATGTTCGGATAACTCTATGTCTTTCTCATAGGCGTTATAGGAATCGTTGACCGACTTTATGAATAACTTTACTTCCTCCTGCTCATACGACAGACCAGGAAAAAATTTCTTAATTTGTTTCTCCAGTAGCTTATTCAGTTTCATCGAATGATGTTATGGTAATAGTCTGGTTGTGCAGCTGGCATTGTTTTCCTTTTACCAGGGGTGATATTTCACCATACGAATAGAAACCGGTCAGGAGGGTGTTGTGTTTATAGATTTCATCTACGGCCTCCACCTCTTCGTCGGTCCTGGATTGCAATATCAGTTTGCGCCCCACGCAACTGATGAGCAGTGCTAATTTGGGTGTTTTGTGGTCCGTTGCCAGCGACTGCAATGCGGCGCCTGACGCTGCATTAGTGATCTTGTCGAAATTTGCTTTCATAAACCTCACCTGTGCTCCTTCCGGAATATCGCCTGCAAATGTCATGCTGCCATCGTCTTCATTGATAGATAATATGGTTCTGACAACCTGCTCCCCGGTGTCGGGCAATACGACCGCAAGCGGGAAGAGAAGTGCAGAGCCGGGCAACGCATCTGCTTCATTTCCCAGGTATTTTTTATAAAGCTCCAGGGCTTTCTTATTGTCTATTTCGTACAGGATATTACTGCTGGAACGTGTTACTTTCTTTTCAAGCCCGAACATTTCCCATCCCCCTTGCGAACCATGGTTTATCTGAATATGATTGCCATAGAAACCTATCCCAAGGATGAGCCCGGCTACCGGGGGGGCATTGAGGCCGGCCAGTGTAGACTGGAAGTTACTGCCATCGCCTGCGAGGCCGCCGGTGATCAGCAGCGAATGATTGGCTGCATTATTGAGTCCGCGTACCAACTCACTTCCATTTACCTTGCTTCCGTCGGACAAGACAAGCAGGTAGGAAAGGTCTTCCTTATTGAATTTTCCGATAAGCCCCTGCCCCGCATCGTAACTGTTTTCGAAGTCATCAATTGTTACAGATCCGGTTTCAATCCGGGTATGCGCAAATCGGAGGGCAGCAATCGACAGGGTATTGTCGGCTACTTCCGTATTATATATTTCACCTGCCGTGGAGCACATCGCTATATTGGCAGCCGGAAATTTCGCTTTCAGCATGTTGAAAATCGACGTGTCCTGCAGGATGTCTTTCGATCCGAAACAAAGCAGCAGTTGGGCCTCTTCTTCGTTGAAAATATCGCTGTTAGCATGTCTTACCAGTTCTGAATTTCGATATTGATAAAGTGACGCATTCATATTGTTTGTTTTTTAAGTGGCTGTATATGTATCGGTTGTGTAAAAATAAGTTCTTTGTTGGTTTGTATCGTAAGAATTACCCCGTAGACGCTATTTGATTTATTTATGCTGCTGCTAATTTTAGTAAATCTAATTAATTAAGGGTCGCGGCTTAGTAGGTGCTGCAACTATTGAACCAATCGAAACAACTGATTAGATAAAATACAGCATGAGCGAATATAAGATGAATTATTCTAAATACCGGAAACAGTTTTTTGTCAATGAGGCGCATTCGCTATGCAGGATATGTCTGTTATTCAATGCATTAGGCGAGCTGCAGCAACTATTTGCCCGACTTCACGGTGTAGGGTCTGCATTTTAACAAAAATATCCGGCAGAAAATTGACTTAACGTGTAATTTTAGCATGAATATGAAGTTGATCGCATTTTTGTTGTTTATAGTTTCCTGGTCCATCTACAGCCCGGCTGCCGGACAAACAATCAAGGGAGAAGTACGGGATATGGATGACAGGCATGAGGTTACGGATGTGCGAATAGAAAATATATATACATCCGAACATATCGTTACCGACGAAAAAGGCGCATTCAGCATTGCCGCCGCGAGTGGGCAGTTACTGGAGTTTACCAAGGCGGGATACAAAAAAGTTAGGGTCAGGATTCCTAAAGGGTTTGTACCATCCTATTTCATGATCATCATTTCGAAAGGCGTAACGGAAATAAAGGATATGAGCGTGGCTTCGAGCAACCGCTATGATTACAAGAGCGATAGCATACGGTACCATGATTTGTATGCTCATGAACTTGATTTTCCCAAGCTGAATGGATTCGATATGATCGCATCCCCATTCTCTGCATTGAGCAGCAAGAACCGGGCGATCTGGCGTTTCCAGGACGAATATGATGCATTTGAGAAGGAAAAATATGTAGACAGGACATTTAATGAGTCAGTCGTGAGCAAGTTTACTGGTCTTTCCGGAGACAGCCTGCACTACTATATGAGGCGATACCGACCCACCTATGATCAGTTGAGGAATATGAATGATTATACTTTTTACAATTTTATCAAAACCAGCGTATATAAATACAGGAATATGAGCACACCGAGAGGGGCCCAATAGAAAAATACGTGGCCCAACAAGTAAGAAAAAATGCTATGAATGAAAAATGGAGATACAGGCTGCCATTTATAATTATCTCTGGCATTGAGTTCTTGTATGCTTTGCGGTATTTTGCAGATGACGACCGGCATGGTTGGAATGGATTGCAGGGCCTGGAGATTACAATTATGCTGTTGATTCCCACGGTTGTAGTCAACCTCATTACTGCTGCCTTGACAATCGGAAAACCGCGAACAAGGGCAACTGTACAGGTACTGTTGTCAATTGCCATCTTTGTTTACTACTGGAATAATAGTTTGCATTGAGCGCCACCTTCCGGGTTGGCAACAGCCCGAATATTTTTTTGCCCCGGTTGTTCCCCACCTATCCAGCCAAATAAAAGGCGACGCCCGTTACGCAGGTCTCCTTGAGTGGTCACGTAGACACAGGTCATGCCCGTTGCTGTTTTCCGCGAATCAACTTGTAGATCTTAATCGCGCTCATGAGCAACACCATCAGCAGTACCAGCCCGAGCAGCCCATAGACCAGGCTTATGCCTTGTTTTACGACTGCAAGCATGACAATGGCTATCAGGAAGATGGTGGCTACTTCATTCCAAATGCGTAACTGGGTAGATGTATACCTGAATATTCCCTTCGATTGTTCCTTATAGATAGATTGCAGCGTAAAATGATAGGAGTAAAGCGCGATTACAAAACACAGCTTGATAGACAGCCAGTCGACCATGTGAAAGCGGAACGTGATGTACCACATAGAGGGGCCTAAAATTAGCGTCAACACAGCCGATGGCCAGGTGATACCCATCCAGAGCCTTTTGATCATGATGTTAAACTGTTTTTGCAGGATCGTTTTTTCAGGTTCCGGTTTTTCATTCGCCTCCGTATTGTAGATAAACAGCCGGACGATATAAAACAGTCCACTAAACCACGTCACGATGAAGATGATATGCAGCGCCTTGATGTAAAAATACATGTGTACGGGTGTTGGTTTGCTACTCTATGATTTGTATTCCAGATTACACAGTGTCACCATCGCATGAATCCATCCTGGCTGCGTATTCATACACGGTATAAATGAAAACGACTCACCACCAGCCTTCAAAAAATTTTCTCTTTCGCGGATCGCTACCTCCTCGAGGGTCTCGAGACAGTCGCTCACGAACGCCGGGCAGACGACTGAGAGATCCTTGATTCCTTCGCCTGGCATCTGCTCCATACGCATGGTGGTAGCAGGTTTCAGCCACTCTGAGCGCCCCAGTTTGGACTGGAAGGATACGCTGTACTTGTCTTTCCCGATATCCAGCAGTTCGGTCACAAGCCGGGTGGTAACAAAACATTGGTGCCTGTAGCAATAAGCGTGTGCAGGAGAATCTTTTTCGCAGCAATCGGCTGACTTCAGGCAATGATTGTGCGTGATATCACTTTTCTGAATATGCCTTTCCGGAATACTGTGATAGCTGAAGAGCAGGTGGCTGCCAGGTTTTAATGCGGCACGTATGCTCTCGGCCAGCGCCTGTATATAAACAGGGTTATTGTAAAACGGCGGGACAGAAATAATGCGGAACGGATATTTCTCCTCAGCGTGAACAGTCTTGGCATGCTCCACTGCAGTTTCATAACTGGACATGGCATAATGCGGATACAGGGGCAGCAGCACTACTTCTTCAAGACCCGGGTTCTCAGCATGCATCTTGTCAAAGGCAAACTTCATGGAAGGGTTGCCGTAGCGCATAGCTATTTCCACTGGTTCCTTAACCAGGATCTGAAGTGCATGCTGTTGCTGCCTGGTGATGTGTACAAGCGGTGAGCCGTCTTTGGTCCAGATAGTGTGGTATGCCTCAGCCGATTTGGGCGCCCGGAAAGGGGAAATGATGCCTTTCACCAGTAATACGCGCTGCAGGTAGGGCGTATCTATGACACGCTCATCCATCAGAAATTCGTTCAGGTATTTTCTTACATCCCTGACGCTGGTGGAGTCGGGTGATCCCAGGTTCATCAGTATGACACCTCGTTTTGTTGGTTCAGGCATTTGTGGGGAATTGATAGTGCAAAGAAAAGAAACTTACCTTTCAACTGCAAAGTTGGGTAAATAAGTCAGACTGATATAAAAATACTTTACTGCCCGTTGATTTGCCAAGTAAAATTTATAGTATCAATAGTTTTGATTATTTTTACTCTATGCACAGGTTTGGTTTTTTGTTAATTGTACTATGCACGTATAGCATGATGGTTTCCTATGCTTTTGGGCCCAGGAAGAAGAAACATGCGCTTGTGAAGGTGCTCGAAGCCTATTCCCAAAAAACCATTCCGGGCATACCGCATGCCGACGTAAAAGAGGCAACTCATTTTATCATCTTGTGGGGTGGATCGAGCTACCCGGAGACTTTTTTCTGGAGGGGCGAACACGGCTGGCTTACCTGCAGTATGATGAAAGCACATCGGATAGCAACCCTCAATGTGACCAATGAGCGTACATCCGGTTATTCCAGCGAGTGGGTAACTGCCGATAAGATTCATATCGGTGATACGCTGATGGTAACTCCGGTGCCCGGCGGCAAGTTCCCTGTGCCGGCTGAAGTATCGCCGGAGACCCGGAATACCCTGTTTTATAAAACAGGTGGCAGTGGCTGGCTATCAATTGGCATCAGCCAAATTGTGAAGAAGCCGGATGTCGTAATGCCTTGATCGCAGAAATGTGTATCGCAGCTGTGGAGACAGGGGAAGCCCGGAATTCAAGAATATTTTGATATAGAATGCTCAATATTTACCTAATAAATTCTGCTATAATGAAAAATACATTACTTGTACCCTTATTTGTTCTTCTGACTTTTGCGGCGGCCGCCCAGCCAGCACAAAACCTGGCTACCTCAGACCCAATAAAATACCAGGATATTGTAACAAAGTATAAAAGAGAAGCCAATGGCAAGGTCGGGCAGACTGCTGCAGCCAGGGACCGGTCGTTAGACCAATGGGCGTGGTACTGGCGCCAGCACCTCGATAAGGACGGTTACCTGGTATCGCCGGCCAAAACCATTACCGCCTGGCAGGATTATACCGGTACCGCTACAGGCAAGCATCTAGCAGCAAGGACTACTTCATCTGTACCCAGCAACTGGATCTTCCAGGGGCCGCATACCTCGGCGGGTGGCTACTCGGGTATGGGCAGGGTTAATGTGGTGGCTTTCGATCCGGTCGATTCCAACACAATATACGTGGGCAGTGCCGCTGGTGGTACGTGGAAGACGACGAATGGCGGAATTACCTGGGCCTCGCTCTACGATTTTCTGCCTACGCTGGGCGTGTCGGATATTAAGATCAATCCACTGAATCCCAACACGGTGTACGTTGCCACCGGTGATGATGAGGCTGGTGATGCATACAGCGCCGGAGTTATCCTGTCGCACGACGGCGGGGCCACCTGGCTGACTACCTCCCTGTCCTGGCTGCCTGCCAGCAATAGCTTCATACGCAGCCTGCTTATTAATCCTTTGGACACCAATTCGATGATACTGGCCACCAATATTGGCATCTTCAAATCGTATGATGCCGGCGCCACCTGGGCCAATGTAGCACCTGGAAATTTCAAACAGATACTCTATAAACCGGGTGACAGCAGCACGATCTACGGAACCATCTATACAGATACTTCAGCGCAGATAGTACGATCTGTAAATGCCGGGCTTACTTGGAATCCGGTGACCAGCCTGACCGATGCGCAACGTATCAATATTGCTGTGTGCCCGGCTAGCCCGACTATCGTAAAAGCAGTGGCTTCCAGCATCTCAACTTCCGGGCTCGAAGGAGTTTATAGTTCATCGAACAGCGGGGCCAGCTTTACGGCCATTTATACAGATGATGTATCGTGCGATCATGAGTTGCTGGGCTATGATCTCGGGCTACCCACCTCGAGCTGCGGCGGCAAGGGCTACTATGCTTTGTGTATAGCTATGAACCCGGGCAACGCGTCCGAAGTGACCATAGGCGCCATCAACACCTATTATTCTTCCGACAGTGGTGCTTCCTGGACCATTGCCAATGGCTGGTATAATGCGGGTATCCCCGGCCTGGCCGTGGTGCACGCCAACAAGCACTGCCTTGCTTACAGCCCGTTGACCGGTGCGCTGTTTGAAACCTGCGACGGTGGTATCTATAAAAATTACGGGGCACTTACTGCCCCCTGGACAGATCTGTCGAACGGAATCTGTGTGACTGAGTTTTACCGGAACGCGATAGACAACAATGTGTCTTTCTGCATTGCCGGCAGCCAGGATAATGGCACCAAACTGATAAACGGCAGTCTCTCCTCCGACCTTACCGGTGGAAACGGAACCCAGCCGCTGATTAATTACGGTAATCCGGCCAATATCTACTATTGCTCAGCGGAGTATGGTTATATCCAGATGACCCGCGACGGCGGGGGCACTTTTCACAGCATCACAGATGTGCTTTTGAGCTCGGGGGGCTTTATTTCCCCATATGTGCTGCACCCGTCCGACACGCAAACGCTCTACCTCGGTTATAAACTGGTCTATGTGTCGCATGACAATGGTACCACCTGGAGCAATTTGTCGCCTGTATTTGATACCGGATCGTACATCAACAGCCTGGCTATTTCAATGAGCAATCCCGACTACATCTATGCGGCTCTGGATGAGTCGAACGGATCGAGGTCCATCATCTACTATACGCCGGATGCAGGCGCTACCTGGGATTCTATTCATGTGCCGTTTGCCAATTTCATTTCAGACCTGAAAATTGATCCAAAGAACGAAAAGCATATATGGGTTACGGTGAGCGGCTACAGCGCTACCGATAAGGTGTATGACTATGACCTGGCTTCGGCCAGCTGGACGAATGAAACCGGCTCCTTGCCCAATCTGCCTGTCGACTGCATCGTTGCTGATACCAACACGCATACCCGGTACATAGGTACCGATGCAGCCGTTTTCTTTAAGGATACCACGATGAGCGACTGGGCATTGTACAACATCAACCTGCCGGCGGTGCATGTCTATGATCTGCAGATCAATTATTCTTTGCACGAAGTATGGGCGGCTACCTACGGGCGCGGACTGTGGAAAACGATCCGTGCCGATAACCCGGGTACCCTGGGCGTAAAACAAGTAGCTGAAGCTGCGACGGTTGTCTCGCCCAATCCAAGTCATAACGGCTTTACGATCATGACCTCTGACCCTGCGTTGATAGCTGGCACGGTGATTGTGGAACTGGTAGCAGCTGATGGCAAAAAAGTGCTGAGCAGCGCGGGTACTTTTGATGGTGCCGGCCGGCTGCACATCAGTACGGAAGGATTGGTACCTGGATTCTATATCTGTGAGTTGCACAATGGCGCGGCAGTGGCTCATTTGCAGGTCGTTGCCTATTGATCCGGTGCGCCCGCAGGCTCCGGCCTCGGATATTTTCACCGCAGGAAGTATACCCCGCCCATCACTCAAAGCCCGAATCCGGGATGCCGATGATGTGGGTGCTGGCCTCGGCCATAGACGGACTGGCAAGCGTGGCAGACTGGCGCGATGTCTGCTTTTTGGGTACCTGGATGCCAGAGAGTCCCAGCATATGGCGCTGCTCAAGAGTGTCGAGCGCTGCCCGGCGCTCGAGGTGCTGACCCACGATGGTTTGGATGTCCTTCCCTGCCAGGCAGAGTATGGCGTTTTTCCGGCGTATTTTCCCGGCTGCAATTCCAAGTATGACAGCAAGCGCTGTACCCACAACCAGGCTCCCATAGACTGCACCTGTGAGGTAAGCCACGTTTGGCACGACACCTGTCCTGGCAGTGCTGCCAGCATATACAAGCTGGTAGACCTGGCTAAAGGAGTAAATCCTGTTCAGCAAAACCAGGCCGGCGATGCCGCCTGCGCCCAGCAGGTAGCAGAACACTTCACTGATGACCAGCGTAGTGCTGCTGAACAGCCGCCGGGCCGCTGGTCTGCGCAGCGACGTAGCAATAGGGTCGAGAAGGGCTATCTGATCGCTGATCATAATCCTTTCGTCCCGGAATTCGGCCAGGAGATCCTCCTTCAAAGTGGTCAGTGGCATTGGGTAAAGATTATTTGACACAAAAATAACATTGTAGGCATCTAAGTGCCGGGAATGTTTCCACAGGTTGTGCGAAATTTTTTCCGGGTGCTCTGCGTTGCTTCAAAGGCAATGATGGCAGCATCCCTTGTTTGAAAATTTTCCTAAATCTGAGCCCCAAAGAATGCAGTATAAAAGTGAAAATAAGTATCTTTGATGGGTAGGGTACCTATGATTCATTAACTCAAAATCACAGAAAATGAGATCTCTGCTATATATAATTGCCGTAATATTTATTATCGGCTGGGTTTTAGGTTTTTTTGTCTTCCATATCGGCCGGTTGATTCATATCCTCTTTATCATTGCAGTGATAGCGGTACTGCTGAGAATAATTCAGGGGCGGCGGATTCTCTAGTTTTTTGAGTCGGGTGGGGTTGTGCATGTATCGCATGCCTGGCCTGGTTCCTGGTGTTCCTGTTTTTGTCTACGGGGTAGTCGACTCTTTCATCGATTGATATTGTCTCTGCCAGGCGACAGAAGTCATTTTTTTTTGAATGCAGACCAGCATCGTCGGTGGACAAAACTGCAATTCATTTTTTTTTAGTTTTTTGCCTGTTCGGCGCTCATCTTCCTTCCCAATGTACTGAATTTAAAATGCAACTAATCCTAAAAACACTGCCGAATTTTTCTTTCTTTTGCAGTTCATCCTCATATCTGCAATAAAGTATGCTACCAAAGTATAGTCGGGTTCTTTTAAAGCTTTCGGGCGAGTCGCTGATGGGCGAGCGAAATTTCGGCATTGATCCTAAAATGCTGGAACAATATGCCAAAGAAATCAAGAAGATAACCGAGATAGGTGTGCAGGTGGCTATAGTGATTGGCGGCGGCAATATATACCGCGGTATGAATGAGGCTGAAACAGGCATAGAACGTGCCCAGGGCGACTATATGGGTATGCTGGCGACTGTGATCAATGGCATGGCGCTGCAGGCTGCACTCGAAAAAGAGGGTGTGAACACAAGGCTGCAGAGCGCTATAAAAATGGAGCAGGTAGCGGAGCCGTATATACGTCGCCGGGCCATGCGCCACCTGGAAAAGGGGCGGGTAGTGATCTTCGGGGCAGGTACAGGCAACCCGTATTTTACCACCGATACTGCTGGCTCCCTGAGGGCGATAGAGATCAACGCCGATGTGATACTGAAGGGTACACGGGTAGATGGTATCTATACTGCCGACCCGGAGAAAGATCCCGCAGCTATCCGGTATGAGCATCTGTCGTTTGCTGATGTGATCGGTCAGAACCTGAAGGTGATGGATATGACTGCCTTTACGCTCTGCCAGGAGAATAATCTGCCCATCATAGTGTTTGATATGAACAAGGGCGGGAATCTGCTGAGCGTTGTGACCGGGCAGTTGGTTGGAACGCTGGTTTCCTGATTCGAAGCGGAAAGTGGAAAATTACTATCTATTTTAACTTGAACGAGATAGGAAGCGAGATGGTCGCACTAATCGGTTTGCCGTTTCTTTTCCCGGGTCCCACGGTGGCATAGACTGGATCGTCCTCAGCGCCTCCTGATCGCATGCAGCACAAAGACTTCTCAGTATTTTTGCATCAGTTATAAGCCCGGTTTTTCCAATTGTTAGTCTAACGATAACGCTACCTTCGCCATCAAAACCCGAAGGCCACTTCCTATGCCTGTTTATAAAGGCATTTAAGCTGTCATCACCTCCGGGAAAAGAAGGTATATCAGCGTAGCCGTCTAAAAGAATCTGAGGCTGCATTACCTCTTCTGTCTGACAATAACAGATTTCGAAACAGAGGCAGGCTAGTAAAAAGAGCAGACCACAGAAGAACTTCTGCATATCGGAAAGTGTTTTTGTTGTCGACGCTCCATCCCTTGTTTTCCATAAAGTACCCTTTACGGATGCTATTGGAACAAGGGTAGGATAGGGGATTGGTTTGCGAAAAGTGAGCTACCGCACCGTCTTTCTTTTATTCCGCTCATAATCTTCGAAGATATAGTTGCCCAGCCCATTCAGAGACGAGTAAAAAGCCTTACCCCCATTCACCTCCGTAAAGTCGCGAACGAACTGCTGCAGGTAGGGGTCGTCGGCGATCATGAAGGTGATGACAGGAATCTTCATACGGCGGAGCTGCCCTGCGAGGTTGAGGGTGCGGTTGAGAATCTTGCTGTCTATGCCGAACGCATTTTTGTAATACTTATGACCAATCTTGAGGCACGTCGGTTTGCCATCCGTGATCATAAATATTTGTTTGTTGGGGTTTTTGCGGCGGCGCAGCAGCTCCATGGCCAGTTCGAGGCCGGCAACGGTATTGGTATGGTAAGGACCTACCTCCAGGTAGGGTAGGTCTTTCATTTCTATCTGCCAGGCGTCGTTGCCAAAAACCACAATATCCAGTGTGTCCTTAGGGTAGCGCGTAGTGATGAGCTCGCTAAGCGCCATCGCTACCTTCTTGGCGGGCGTGATACGGTCTTCGCCATATAGGATCATGGAGTGCGAAATATCTATCATCAGCACCGTAGAGGTCTGCGACTTAAAATCTGTCTCATGCACCTCCAGGTCGTCTTCCTGCATGGAGAAGTTGTCTATGCCGTGATTGATGAAGGCGTTTTTGAGGCTGCCGGTATAGTCAATAGTTTCAGGCGTATCCCCATAAATATAAGGCCTTATCTCCGGGTTGGGCTCATCGCCCTGGCCTGTTTTGAAGGTCCGGTGACTGCCCTGGCGGGCTTTTTTCAGCTTGCCGAATATTTCTTCCAGTGAGCGTTTGCGGACGGTTTGTTCTGATTTGGCAGTAATCTTGAAGCTGCCATCCTGCTCGTTTTCCTTCAGGTAGCCATTGGCTTTCAGGTCTTCTATAAAATCACCTATGCCATAATCTTTGTTGGTCAGTTTGTATTCTTTGTCGAGCTGGGTGAGCCAGTGGAGAGCTTCAGCGGCGTCGCCGTTGGTAAAGCCCAGTAATTGCAGGAAAAGGTCGAGCAACTGCTCATACAGCGATTTGCTGTTCTCATTGGGGTCGTGTTTGGAAAATTGGAAGCCGAGCATGTTTCAAAGTCAAGAATCGAATGTCGAAAATCCGGTAACCGGTAGCAGATCATCTGCGATTGTAAAGCGACTTCGATCAGGTACACAAAGTTAGGGGGAAAGTGATTGTGGATACCTATAAAAATATTGATCAGGCTATGGAGGAAAGCGATTCTGAAAAATTCAGTAATATTACACCCAAGATGGAAGACAATACACCTGAGGAGATATCATTTAAAATAAGGTTTAATACTGCCCATGGCGATACGGGCCTTTACTGGCGTATTATTATCAACGAGCGAGAGTACCTGGCGAAATCAATACAATGCTCTGTACCAACATTTTCTGAGTCTTCTTTCGACCGGGTGGCCGGAGCGATCAAGTACCATCTTGCAGGTAAGTGCACGGAATTCTACGTGGATGAATTAAAAAATGCCTATTTTAAATAATCGCTGGTTATGAACCACCTGGATGCGCTGGAGGGGGAAGCTATATACATACTGAGGGAGGTGGCCGGGCAGTTCAGAAAACCGGTATTGCTGTTTTCTGGCGGCAAGGATTCTACGCTCCTGATACACCTGGCGATTCGGGCATTTTATCCGCTGCCGATCCCGTTTCCCGTAATGCACATTGATACCGGTCACAATTTCAAAGAGGCGCTTGCCTTTCGCGATCTGTTGGTAGCGAGGTATCAATTGTCGCTTATAGTGAGGAGTGTGGAAGATACCATGAGGCTTCGGAAGCTGGAAGAGCCCGGGGGTAGGTTCCCGAGCCGCAATGCACTGCAATCGGTGACATTGCTGGATGCCGTGCGTGAGTTTCAGTTTGATGTATGTATCGGCGGCGGCAGAAGGGATGAAGAGAAAGCAAGGGCCAAAGAGCGGATTTTTTCGGTAAGAGATGCTTCCGGGGCATGGATGCCGCACAACCAGCGCCCGGAGCTCTGGGACCTCTATAACGGCCACATAAGAGAAGGTGAGCAGGTAAGGGCTTTCCCCATCAGCAACTGGAGTGAGCTGGATGTATGGCAGTATATCCGCAGGGAAAAGATAGCGCTGCCATCATTATATTTTGCGCATCAGAGGGAGTGCATCAGGTATCAAAACCGGCTGGTGGCCATGAGTGCATATATTAAAGCCGATGAGCAGGATGAAATTGTTACGACATCGGTAAGATACAGGACAGTGGGTGATATGACTTGCACCGCAGCGGTGGAATCGACAGCGGTAACGATTGACGAAGTGATAGCGGAAATACAACAATCTGCACTCAGTGAGCGCGGCGAAACCCGTATGGACGACCATATATCGGATGCTGGCATGGAAGACCGGAAACTGAAAGGATATTTTTAGCCTGTAGCTGAGGTATCCGTACCATGCTGTGTGCACTATTTAGAGACAAGTTGCAGGGCCCGGCCAGCCGTTCGTTTCGAAGACCGGGATTGATTTTGAATTTTGATTTTTGACTTTTGAACTTGAAATGGATATCCTGAGATTTATCACTGCCGGCAATATAGATGATGGAAAGAGTACGCTGACCGGCCGGTTGCTGCTGGAAACCGGAAATATCAAATCGGACATACTGGACTCCCTGGCAGGTAGCGGTGAGGGTCGGGAGCTAAACCTGGCGCATGTAACGGACGGGCTGCGGGCGGAACGCCGCGAAGGAATCACGATCGATGTTGCCTACAAGTATTTTACTACGGCGCACCGCAAGTATATCATTACCGACGCGCCGGGCCATTTTCAGTATACGCGCAACCTTGTGACAGGAGCGTCGGGAGTAGACTTGATGATCATACTGGTTGATGCCGTCAACGGTATCACGAGCCAGACGAGGCGCCATTCGCAGATAGCGTCCTTTCTCAAAACAGGCCATGTAGTGGTGGCAATCAATAAAATGGACCTCGTGGCCTACGATGAAAAAAGATTTCAGTCTATCAGGGAGTCATTTGTTGAACTGGCAAAAAAGCTGGGCCTGCCGCATGTGAGCTACATACCAGTGAGCGCACTGAAGGGAGATAATGTTACGACCCATTCGTTGCACATGCCCTGGTATCACGGACATCACCTGCTGCAGTTTCTTGAAAAATGCCAGCCCCGGCAGTACGATGACGCGGAGCGGCTGAGGTATGTAGTGCAGTATGCATCGGGAAAGTATCATTATGGCAAAGTATTGTCCGGTAGTATTCAGAAGGGCGATACGCTTTTTTCGGTGGTTAGTGGTAAAAGATATGTAGTTGACAGGCTGGTACATGAGAAGGGAGAGCAGATGTTTGCGCATGCCGGGCAAAACATAGGTGTCGTCACGAAGGCATCGGCACCCGAAAGGGGGGATCTCTTGTCGCATATGTATAATGAGCCGGTATGCGGCCAGGAGCTGGAGGCCGAATTGTGCTGGCTGGACGATACAGCGCCCCTTGCTGCCGGCAAGCAGTACACCTTGAGGATCGGGACTGCGGAAACGGCCTGTACCATCGAGAAAATAATATTTGTGACAGATCATGAATCGTTCGGCCGGATTGGTGGCCGCAGCGAGGTGCAAACCAACGAATTTGCCACCATCAGGATCAGGACGGAAAAAAAGCTGGCTTTCGATAGTTACGAAGTGGTGCGAGCTACGGGGCGTGGCATTCTGATAGACCGTGACACACAAAACACCTCAGGCGCCCTGATAGTACGCTAAGATGAAACGGAGCAGCTTATTGGCCGATTCGTCTATAGACTCCTGGTCCGAGTGTATAATGAGGTCGGGCTGCGCGGGAATTTCAAACGGATCGTTGACCCCGGTAAGGTTGTGTATTTTTTCGGGGTGGCCATCGGGCAGCAAGGCTTTTTTGTAGAGTCCCTTGGTGTCTCTTTTCAGCAGCTCGGGAAGGCTGCAGCTGATAAATACGGTGGCTGCGCCGGGATAGTTTTCCTTTACCTCCTGCCGAACCGATTCGTATGGGTTGATGGCGCAGATGATCGTGACAATATTGTACGACGAAAGTTTGCCGGCTACAAATGCCAGCCGCCGGATATTGGTATTTCTGTCTTCTTTTGAAAACCCCAGGTCTGCACACAGTATTTTCCTGTACTCGTCGCCGTCAATAATCTCCGCCGGTATATTACTCCCGGCCAGCAATTCCTTTACTTTAATGGCAATAGTTGTTTTTCCGCTACCAGAAAGACCACAAAACTGAATAATCATCTTAAACCTGCGCGTGTTATTTTTAAACCAGCAAAAATACCTTCAAATTCCGAGAAAATGATGCCGGGTAATACGGGTTTAACCATATATTAGCGGCTTTAATTGATATTCCTGTATGGAGCGATTTACCGGGTTGATTGGCATCATTTTGATTCTGGCGATAGCCTTCCTGTTTTCAAACAACAGGCGGAAGATAAATCTGCGCCTGGTTTTCAGTGGGCTGGCGCTGCAGCTGGGAATTGCCCTGGTTGTGTTGAAAATACCGGTAGCGGCTCATTTCTTCCAGATGCTGGGTGCAGGCATGAAGAAACTTGAAGCATTTGCCTGGGAGGGAGCTCGTTTTGTGTACGGTGGGATAGGCGTGATCGACCAGAAAGGCGCAGCAGTGAATTACGGGGCGACGCACTCCTTTGTATTCGCATTTGATATTACCGCTACCATCATCCTGGTTTGCGTATTGGTCGCTATACTGTATCATTTCCGGATCATGCAGTTCATAGTTTCCGTTATGGCACGGGCTATGAATTTTGTGATGTGGGTCAGCGGGGCTGAGGCCATCAGCAATATTGCCAGTGCCTTTGTGGGCCAGGTAGAAGCACAGGTGATGATCAGGGCCTACCTCCCTACGATGACCATGAGCGAACTGCTGGCTTCCATGAGCGGAAGCCTGGCATGTATTGCCGGGGGAATCATGATTTTCTACATCAACCTGGGTGCGCATGCCGACTACCTCATTGCTGCCAGCCTGATGGCTGCGCCCGGCGCGCTGGTAATTTCGAAAATTGTATTCCCCGAAACCGAAGTGTCGCCCACCATGGGCCATGTGCACCTGAAAGTTGAGAGCCACTATACAAACGTAATAGACGCCATCACACATGGCGCTGCCGATGGCTTTAAAATAGCCATGAACGTAATAGCGATGCTGATCGGCTTCATAGCGCTCATTGCCATGGTCAACTGGGCCCTTGGGCATTTGTATCATGGTCTTTCGCTCGACTTTCTGTTTGCAAAGCTGTTCTACCCTTTTGCCTGGGCCATGGGTGTTCCGGCACAGGATATAAATAATGCAGCCACCTTACTCGGGCAGAAACTAACCATTACCGAATTTATCGCATTCAAGAATCTAACCTCCAATGCCGTGCCGATTGTGACTCCTAAAGGGTTGACGATCATTTCGATAGCTATCTGCGGTTTTGCCAATTTCAGCAGCGTGGGTATGCAGATCGGGGGCATAGGAGCGCTCGTGCCGGAGCGGCGGGCTGATCTCGCCAAACTTGGTCTGAAGGCGTTGCTTTGCGGCACACTGGCATCTTATCTGTCGGCAGCCATTGCCGGGATACTGATTTGAGGAAACGTATGCAAATGGGTTAACCCTTATTTTTATTGTGGTTTTTATGGCTGTAATAATCCGCCTGGAGTTCCTTGGATGTCTGAGTGCTTCCATCATGGCTCCATCCGGGCGGATTGAAGAGGTAGCGGAACCTGTCTCTAAGTGACCGTGCCCGGCTGAAATCCTTACCGATGTCTCGCCATTCGTGCGTTACAATATAAAGCGGATGGAAGGGCTTCTCTATAGTTTTTGTAATGCCATAATGCGGTATTTCATCGTCCATCTCTTCGGTAAAGGTGCCAAAGATGCGGTCCCAGATAATAAAGACCATCCCCATATTTCGGTCGAGGTACGGGATGTTGCTGGCATGGTGTACCCTGTGGTGGGAGGGTGTGACAAAGAAATATTCGATCCAGCGCGGCAACTTTCTGATAGCCTGGGTATGAACCAGGATACCGTATATCTGTGTGACCGAATACATAAAAATCACATCAAGCGGGCGGAAACCTGCCAGTACCAGCGGAATAAAGTATAAGTATTTATAAACCGGCATGAGGACCGAGGACCGGAAGCCGGTAGAGAAGTTATATTCGGGCGATGAGTGGTGTGTAACGTGCACAGCCCAGAAAATGCGTACGGTATGATCTACATAATGTTCTACCCAAAAAAGCAGATCTTCCCCAAAAAGCAGTGAAACCCAATAGGCTATTGGATTCCATGTGTTTACGAGGTGGTACTGGAAGAAAAAATTCAGTATAGAGAACCCGATAACAAACCGTAACAGCAGGTCTATGCCAGTGTTTAGGAGGTTCAGGTAGATATTCACCATGGTTTCCCTGAAACTGTAGAAACGCTTGTGGGTAAAGTTGCTCAGCAGTATCTCCAGGGGGATAATTACGAAATAAACAGGCAGGGAAAAAAATAACAATATTTCTTCATGCAACGCATTCATATGCAGACTGTTAGGAATTTGCGACATTGGTGGCGCAGGACTCTATTTTCATGCTCAAGTATGGCCGTAACAGGTCGATAGAATCCATTAGACAATCATTAACAACCATAGTTTAAACTACGGATCGTTTTCCTGGTACAAGGCAAATATGTTTGTATTTGCCTTGTAGAAATAGAGTCGTCACAGTTGCCGTGCCGTCATACAGTCATGATCTCCTTGTCTTTGTCTTTGCAATGCTGGTCTATGAGGGCAATAAATTTGTCGGTAACCGCCTGTATACGTGTTTCGCCACTCTTGGCAATATCTTCGCTGAGGCCGTCCTTCTGAAGCTTCTTAACCTGCTCAATACATTCGCGCCTGATATTGCGGATTGCGATCTTGGCATGCTCGCCTTCTCCAAGTACTCGTTTTACCAACTCTTTTCTGCGCTCTTCAGTAAGCGGCGGCAAAAAAAGCCGGATGATCACACCGTCATTCTGAGGTGTCAGGCCTATATTGGATTGCAGGATGGCCTTTTCTATCGGGCCAATCATTTTCTTCTCCCATGGCTGGATGGTAATCGTGCGGGCGTCGGTAACCGTTACGTTGGCTACCTGGTTCAGTGCCGTAGGCGCTCCGTAATAATCCACATGAACTCCATCAAGTATTTGCGGTGAGGCCTTCCCGGCCCTTATTTTGCTCAACTCAAGCTCCAGGTGGCCTATTGCCTTCTTCATTTGCACCGATGTATCATCAATTATGTCTTCCATTAATCCGGTCATAAACTATGATTTTTGCAGGTAGCAAATGTAATGAAAGCTGGTAAAATTATTGTACTGAATTGGTTGTAATGTGTTGTGTTGATCCTGCTCAGCGGCAATATTGTTTTACAAACTCGTTAGCCCTGTTGTAGCCGGCTTTGGCGGCAGCATCCAGGTCAAGGCAACCCTCCGTTTTATGGCCGCCGGCGATCTTTGCCAGTCCGCGGTTTATGTAGGCTTCCATGAGGCGGGGATTGATCCGGAGGGCCTCAGTAAAATCGCTCACAGCCATATCATAGCGCTGCATTTTTACATAGGCTGATCCGCGGTTATACCAGGCTTCGGCATACTTAGGGTTGTATTTTATGGCTTCGCTGTAATCGGCAACCGCACTGTTGAAGTCTTTCGTCAGGCCGTATACGGAGCCCCTTCCGTTGAGGATAGAAGCATTCCTGGGCGACAGGTGCAAAGCCCGGGTGTAGTCGTCCAGCGCACCCTTCAGATCCTGGAGACTGGATTTGGCCAGCGCCCGTTGCTGGTAGGCGTCGGCAAAAGAGGCATTGAGTGAAATGGCTTTGTCGAAATCGCTGATGGCACCCCTGAAATCCCGCAGCAACCCTTTGGCCGCACCCCTGTTGTACCAGGCTGTTGTAAACGAAGGCTTAAGCCTGATTACTTTATCAAAGTCGGCAATGGCTGCCTTACTTTTGCCCAGGTGAGCCTCGGCCAGTCCCCGGTTGTAGTAGGCATCTGCATAATCTTTTTTCAATGCAATGGCATGCGTGTAGTCGGCCGTGGCGCCTTTGTAGTCGGCCGTGTTGCTTTTGAGTACCGCACGGCTGTACCAGGCCACTGCATTAGCCGGGTCCGATTGTATAACTTTTGTATAGTCACTTATCGTGCCGGCGTGCTGGGAAAAGCTAGTCTCGCAGACTAAAAAAAGCAAGGCAGGCAATACGAGCTTCTTCATCTTGTAAAATTCGGTTTTAGGTTTCGCGTTACACAAGGTTTCGTTTTTTTATCCGGCCAGGTACTCCTGCAGCATCATGACAGCGCTCACGGCGTCTATCAATTCTTTCTTTTCCCGGTCCTTTTTCTTCAGCCCCATGCCTGAGATGGCCTGCGACGCCATTTTGGAGGTCAGCCGTTCATCTGTTTTCTCTACAGGCAAATTTGGGAAAACATTGCCAAATTTTAGAATGAATTTATCAACGAGCGGCGTGGCGTCGGTAGGGGAGTTGTCGAAATTCAGCGGGTAGCCAATGATGATCTTTTCCACGGGTTCGCGCGCGATATATTTCTTCAGGTAGCCAATAAGCTCGCCGGTATCAACCGTGTCGAGGGCCGTAGCTATGATCTTCAGCGGATCGGTTACAGCCAGTCCGGTGCGTTTTTTTCCGTAGTCTATTGCGATAATGCGTGCCAATCAGTTGTGGTATTTGTTAGATTTAAAAACTACCTGCCGGTGCCGTTTCAAAATGTCGCGCTCCATGATCCGCAGGTTCAAAAATTTTTCCAGCATTACTTTCTGGGCTATCGGATCCCGTTCCTGCGCCAGCATGGTCGTCAGCTGCTCCTGGATCAGCAGTATTTTTTTGAGTTCGAAGTAAGATAAGGAGCTGTCTACATCATTGACATAGATCATAGCGCCGGTAGGTGCCTCAATACCATATTTTTCTTTCCACTTAACGCTTATGTCGGGTCGGGGATGGAGCAGTGAGGCCATAACATCCCTGACAGTTTTTTCGGGATAATTGACAAAATAATGGAGCTCCGGCGTAGCGCCGAAATGGGCGTAATGGCTGAAATACTCGATAAACAGTTTCTGAACCAGCGGGTCCTTGATCAGGTCCGGTCCGATGCGGTCCTCGATCAGCCGCGCTACCGATTCATAGCCTTCGTAAGGCAGGTGGCCGTATTCAATAAGGATGCGCAATAATTGCCATTCCTGGTGATCATTTTTTTCGGTTTCCGCTGCAGGTTCCTGGGGGGTGCCTAGTTTCTCGGCCGGCGGTATCGCTTCTTCGTGCCTGATATGTTTCTGATCCTGCTCTATCCGGTCGCGGATGTATTTGTTAATGAGGTTGATCAGCCCCGCCTCATCCACATTCAGCTTGCGTGCAGCCTCGCGCGTATAGTGCGACTGAAGCGAAAAATCTTCAGCCTTGTTGATGCGGGAGATACTCTCTGCTATTTCATTGACCAGTTTTGATTTTTTGACCGGGTCGGTACCCACTTCATTCAGTCCTACTTGCAGTCTGAAACTGATGACATCCTGTTTGTGCTCCTTTATGTATTCGTGAAACTTAGCCGGCCCTGATTTCTGCACGTAGCTGTCGGGGTCTTCGCCTTCGGGCAGCAGCACCAGTTGCACATTGAAACTCTGTGCGAGAGCCATATCCAGGCCTCTCAGCGCCGCCTTGATGCCCGCCGGATCGCCGTCATACAGTATCGTCAGGTTGCGTGTAAGCTGGCCTATGAGCCGCAGCTGATCTTCGGTGAGTGAAGTGCCGCTGCTGGAAACTACGTTTTCCACGCCCCCCTGGTGCAGGGATATCACATCGGTATAGCCCTCTACCAGCAGGCACTCGTCCTGCTTGCCGATGGCCTGGCGGCTCTGGAACATGCCATAAAGCACCTTGCTTTTTACATACAGCTCGTTCTCCGGGCTGTTGATGTACTTGGGGGCTTTCTCATTGCTTTTCAGTATGCGTGCACCAAAGCCCAGTATGCGCCCGGTCATACTCTGGATGGGGAAGATGACCCGTCCACGATATACGTCGTGATACAGGCCATTCCGGTCTTTGGCCAGGCCGGCCCGCACGAGTATCTCAGCCTGGTAGCCTTTTGCCAGGGCTGCCTGGTAAAAAGTATCTCCTTTCTCGGGGTCGTAGCCAAGCCGGAACCGCTCAATAATATCTTTCCGGAATCCCCGCTGCCGGAAGTACGACATGCCAATCAGTTTGCCTTCCTCGCTGTTGAGCAGGGTGTCGTGAAACCAGGTAGCGGCAAATTCATTCAGAATTCGTAATCCTTCTTCGGCTAGTTGTTTTTGCTGCTGCTCCGGGCTACGTTCGGTTTCGTGCAGCGTGATTTTGTAATAGTCTGCCAGCCAGCGCATGGCCTCCGGGTACGACAGTTTTTCGTGTTCCTGTATGAAGGTAACGACGTTGCCTGCCTTGCCGCATCCGAAACACTTGTAGATGCCCTTGGCGGGGCTGACATTGAAGGATGGTGTCTTCTCGTTATGAAAAGGGCAATTGGCAATGTAACTGGATCCACGCTTTTTCAGCCGCACAAACTGCCCTATCACATCTACAATGTCGGCACGGTTCATTATTTCCTGTACAGAGGCGGGCGTAATCATCACTGCGAAGTTAAGTTGCTACACTTGAATGTGGATATGCCGGGCAATCTTATTCCCCGCAACAATTGGGAATGCATACCTGTGGTGTACAGCCCGGCGGCATAAATTAAAGAATACGGAAGAGTGGCCCCGCAAATGCCACCTGTTTTTCTTGGGGAGGTTAGTTTTTATCCGTCTTTGTCGCACGCTTGCCTGCCAGGTAGGCCTTCCATGGCTCCCAGTAATGACTCTGCCAGCCTTTGTCTATCCCGTCTGCATGGTCGTCAGGTATATTGGAGTGGACTGCATGCAGGACCGTATTCTTGCCTTTTGGCTCCAGGTGAATGGTTAGCGTAGAGTCTGGGTCTTCCTGCTTCCAATCGCGGGCGCGCCAGCTTTGCACGATCAGGCTGTCTTTCACGAGTTTCAGGTTTTGGCCGGTAATATGGCCGTCGTGAGCCGTGAAATGAGTACCCTCTTTATTGCTTATGTCTGCAGGTGACCCCGTGGACCGGCTGTGTTTTCTGGCATTCAGGTACAGCTCATACAGCTCTTTGGGTGAAGTATCCTTAAATAGCACTTTCTGAACAAGTGTTTTTGCCATATTTCCTTTTTTGTAGATAAAGTTAATCATATTTGTGCGAATATGATGCAGATCCTCGCGCATTATCGGCGCGTAAGGCACGGTATCGTTTTCGCATCGACACAAAAAATGGCCCAGGTGTAACCCGGACCATCCCAATTTGTGTGCTTGTGGATTACGCTTCCGATACTTCATCAGAAGCATCTTCGGCTGCTTCATCCGATACTTCTTCGCTTTCTTCGTCAGTTGCTTCTTCACTCTCTTCGTCGGTCGCTTCTTCGCTCTCTTCGTCAGTCGCTTCTTCGCTTTCTTCGTCAGTTGCTTCTTCACTTTCTTCGTCAGTTGCCTCTTCGCTTTCGTCGTCGGTTGCTTCTTCGCTTTCTTCGTCAGTAGTTTCTTCGCTTTCTTCGTCGGTTGCAATATCCGACACTTCCGACGGTGCGAAATCGGTTGCTTCAGTTTGCGTTTCCTGTTCTGTGCTTGTCTCTTGCGACAATACGGTCTCTGTTGTGCTTGTTGTTTCCATCTTCTGTCGTTTTAATTGGTTTTTTTAATATTTCTTAAATTTAAGCTTCAGTGTTCATCAAAAACTGAGTTCATTATTTATTAACCCTATCATAATTTTCCGGTAGGATTGCCTTTACATTGCTGTGAATAACGAAACGACTGGTCACGTCTTGTTGGGAAACTGTTTTCAGATAGTGCCTGTGCCTGGAACTCCCGTTGAGTCGGGGCGGCTCATTATGGCTTAGTTTATCCGCCCGCTTACCTGGATACGAAACCCTTTCGCGTTAATCAATATAATTTAACTTTGCAGTAATGAACGTGGAAGAACTGAGATGGTACTGCCTGTCCAAACCCGGTGTGGAAGAAGGGTTCCCTTTCGGGCCCGAAACATTGGTGTTTAAGACAGGTGGCAAGTTGTTTCTTTTGGTGAGCCTCGAGGCTCAGCCCCTGCAATTTAATGCGAAGTGTGATCCTGAGCGGGCCATAGCCTTACGGGAAGAGTTCGACTGTATCCGCCCCGGTTATCATATGAACAAACGGCATTGGAACACCATTGTTGTCGATAATACGCTCACTGCCCACCAACTCAAAGAACTTATTGACCATTCCTACAACCTGGTATCAAAGCCTATAAAGAAAAAGAAAGTATGAAGACATGGCTCGTGATTGTATTGCTATTGGGCTTTTCGGGGAAAACAGAAGCCCAGCTGAGTATACCTTTCGATTTCACTTCGGAAGAAGAGAACCGCCTGATAAAAGAAAATGACTCCCTGAAGTATTATGTAGCCACCACCGACACCAGCAATGTAGTTGTGATCAATGAAGAGGCTAACTGGTATAAGCTGCTAAGTAAAAATCACAAACTGATAGCTGAGGGAGCCTATGTGGCCGATGGCGATAAACTGCTGCAGGAGGGCAAATGGGTTGCCCTGTTTGAGGGTGGTAAAACCAGGATGGCTGGGTACTATCACCGGAATATGCCCATTGGTACCTGGACAGAGTACTATAACTCAGGGAAAGTGAAAACGACCGCCAATTACGGCGTATTTATCTTTAAAGGTCAGCCCGCGTCCTGCCTTTCAGGAACCTGGCAGGAATTTCACCCGAACGGCCTGATCAAAGTGAACGGATTTTACAGCGGTACCATCTATTCCTATAAAGATACCGTACAGGTAGATGATCCGGTCAGCGACCAGAAGGTTCCCAAGGTGATTACCCACAATGAAATGCGGGCCGAAAAGATGGGGCATTGGGAATACTACGACGAGGCCGGAGAACTGGAGCGTAGCGAGGATTTCTGACCTGGATACGGATTTTTAAGGCTATTTTGCAAACAAAAAATGAACTGAATGAGGTATTTATCTGTTATTCTGTTGTTGCTGAATTGCAGTTGCCAGGTACATGGCCAGTCCTACCCGGCATCCATAGCCGATTATCGCCGTCATTACATCGAAGACCTGCTTGCCGAGCCCAGGCATCCCCTGATGCCGTCGCAGGTCAAAGACATTTCCTTTTTCCCGCCCGACGAGATGTATTGTGTCTGGGCTACCGTGAAGGAGTCGCCCGGGAGCGTCCCGTTTTTGATACCCACAAAGGGCGGCAAGCAGAAGCCATTCCGGGAATATGCGACCCTGACCTTCACTATACACGATACTACACTAACGCTTCATGCCTACCAGCCCGTCGACCTGGTGAATGATGCCGCCCACAAGAATGACCTTTTTATCCCCTTCAAGGATATGACCAACTATGAGTCGAGCTATGGCGGAGGCCGCTATCTGGACCTCTCTGTAAATGACATCCGGGATGGCAGGATTTTGCTCGATTTCAACAAGTGCTACAATCCTTACTGTGCCTATTCCGATGGCTTTTATTGTCCTATCCCGCCCCGGGAGAACTACCTGTTTATCGAAATTGTCGCCGGGGAGAAGGTGTTCCCGCATTGATTTCCCGGCCTGGAGCCACTTTTGCACATCTATAAAAGTTGGGGCTGTATTCTTTTTTAGTCGGGATGATAGGTTTGATTTTAGCAATGCTCACCCGACATATCAGGACCTGTAACGCCACATTTTTATCCCTGCTATTTGCCGCCCGGTGCCTGCCCGCCCAAATCTATACGGGGCGCGTGCGGCCCCATTGCGACATGCTCATAATCCCAGCATGCTCACCCACTAGTGATACCTTGTATGGATGCAGATAATTTATCCGCTGCGCCTTGCAATTTCGAAACCCCTTACCTGCGGCCTCCCTGTTTCTGCTGGGGCTGCGACGGGGCCTGCCTGGGCTGCTGCTGGGGAGCCGGAGCCTGGCGTTGAGGAGCGATTGCCGGAGCAGATCGCTGAGGCCGTGCTTCTGGCTCGGTTTCTTCTTCCGTTTGCCGCGATGCCTCACGTATCCTGCCTGGTTGGGGCACCGAGCGGTTCACGTCCCACTCATAGGGGTTATTGTCAAATCGCGGTGCTGGCTTGGCCGGCTCAGCTACTTTGTTCACATTCGTGCCGGGAATATCCTGCTTCACATTTTCCGACGGGATATTGTTGCGGAACTGCGGTGGGGTAGATTGGCCCTTATTAACTGCCTGGGGCCCTTTGATCGGTTGAACCGCTGTCACCACGTTGGGCGGTAGCGCCCGCTGCCCGTTGGCACCTGCCGGCCTGATCTCTGCCGGGCGATACATCTTGATTTCATTGTCATTTACCCGGGTATTGAGGCCGGTGGAATTCTTGATGTGATAAACAGGTACCGCCTGGTGTGTGGCATTTTCCACATCTTTGGCATGAGGCCCTGATACAAATACAATGTGGTTGTTTTCGTAAGTGTTATTTATAAAGTGGGACTTTCCTATAATGTGAGAGTTGCCGTGGGGTCCGTTCCAATAGCGGTAGTAGTTGCCGCTGTATATATATTGATAAGGTATGAACACCCACCAGTCGTTGGGGCAGCCATAGTCGCCTGCGGCGGTAGAAAAGTCGTAGACCGGATCCAGTGGTGCCCAGCCGAAAACTCCGTCTGCATCGCGCCAGCTTACCCAGGCTGGCCCCCATACCGAGCCGGGAATCCAGAGCCAGCCATAATAATTGTCGTAGGTCCAGCGACCATAATGAAAGCAGGCCCAGCCCCACGGATAGTCTGAGATCCACGTATTGCCGTAATCGGTAAGTGCCCAGTGACCACTTGTATAGTAAGGCCTGAAACTCCCATCTACATTAGGCGACCACACATAACCGAATTTCGGATCTTCGATCCACTGGCCATACGGAGCCAGGTTTTGGTAGAAGTCGTTATAAGATATGTAGGCATTATCATACTGCGCACTTGCCTTCTGAACCGGGAAAGAAAAAGTGAACAATAAAATTAAAAATATTAAAATGGCATTTTGCTGATCAATTTTCTTCATAATATATTATTTGAGATTCTATTCATAGTTTTTGTATATTTCTAACAGGGCAAAGTTAGCAGACGTCTATGAACAGTAATATACAAGGTGTAAATATAGCACTAATAGTCTGTATGCACAAAATGCCGGCCCCGTTTCCCTCCCGGCGCTAGCTCCGTGAGATACCGGTATTGCAATACGCATGGTTGCAGCGTTGCTTTTTGTGGGTTAGTCCTGCATCCGGCTGCCAATTAATTGCGTCCCGTCTGGTTGCCGGAGGTGTAAAATGCGTATTTTTAACAGCCAGGAAAAGGCTAAAAGCACGATGAAAACGGACAGCAAAGGAGGATTCACCAGCCGCAACCACATGAAGTTGGTACATGGCGGGGCTGATTATTTCCGGCTTGTGCAGCAAATCATTGATCAGGCGCAGTATACGCTCCATTTTCAAACCTATATATTTGATGAAGATGAAACCGGAACATTGGTGGCCGAAGCGCTCAAACATGCCGCACAAAGGGGCGTGGCAGTCTACCTGCTCCCGGACGGCTACGCCTCCCGTGGCCTGTCCGTGCAATTCATTGGTGGACTGAAGGAAGCAGGCGTGCATTTTGGTTTCTTTAAACCGCTTTTTAAGAGTGACTTTTTCTATTTAGGCCGCAGGTTGCACCACAAAGTGATCGTGGCCGATGCCCGCGTCTCTATGGTGGCAGGCGTCAATGTCAGTAACCGCTATAACGACATAGGCGATGTCAAAGCCTGGCTCGATTGGGCCATATATGCGGAAGGAGAAGTGGCCGGGCAGCTGCACCAGGTTTGCCAGCGCATGTGGAACCGGTCGGTATTCCGCGAGAAGTGCCCGGTGCATACGGCGCTCCATCCGGTTGCATGGCCTCAGGAACGATGTTCCATTCGGGTAAGACGGAATGACTGGGTGTATAAGAAAACAGAAATCACCCGCAGCTACCGGGATTTGTTCCGGCACGCACAGAAAGAGGTAACGGTAATGACGGGTTATTTCTGGCCGCCGCAAAAATTGCTGCGGCAAATGGCCCGGGCTGCCCGCAGGGGTGTGCGCATCCGGCTCATACTGACGGCCAAAGCCGATGTGCCGCTTTCCAAGTATACGGAACGCTATTTGTACGATTTCCTGTTCCGTAACCAGGTAGAAGTTTATGAATACCAGAAAAATATATTGCACGGCAAAATAGCGGTCTGCGACCATCACTGGATCCTGGCCGGATCATACAATATGAATAATCTGAGCGCCTTTGCCAGCGTGGAGCTAAACCTGGAAATAAAAAATGCCTACCATGGTGCGCAGCTGAATCACGAACTCCTAAGCATTATTCAGAACGACTGCCGGCAGATCAGATCGGAGGATTTCTTTGCTTCCGTAAGCTTGCTGCAGCGGTTCTTCTACTTCTTGTCTTACAAGACCACACACATTCTTTTCTTTTTGTTCACATTTTACTTCAGGCAGCGCAGCCAGAGGGACCATTAAATGCCCCTGATGCGCCGCAGGTATCGCAGAATGGCTTGTTTGTTCCAGCCGGCAAACCGGCCTCGCTGCACAAGCAACCGATTGCTGGCCAGGTATTGCAGGTAGTAGTAAAGCACAGGCTGTGGATGAGGGAGTTCCCAGCCAAGGATCTCGCCAAATCGCAGGTCACACAAAACGAGCGAGTCGCCACGCAACGCCGCCGAATAATAACCCTGTGAAAACCGCACAAGCCGCTGCTGATCGGCAGCGTATGCCGGCCCGCCCAGCAGGGAATCGTTCCGGTACACAAAGTGGTACCTGATAGGCCCCGGTTGGTCCCAGACCGACGTGTAGCCGATCACGTACCCCGAATCGTTTTCAGACACGATATACCAGAGCTGGTTGTTGAGCGGGGTAGGGGTAGTGAAGAAACGGCGTTCCGCCAGTCGCTGGTTGTGCAGGTCGCGGGCTACCCGACCGTCAATCAGTGCTTTGAAACCGATGCTCAACAGCAGGTATACAGAACTTAGCCCCAGGGCCCATATGGCCCACACTGCCCTGCGCGGATTGTTTTTTTTCAGCACAAGCAGCACTATCAGGGCCAGTGCCGGCCAGGCGCTGAAGAGAGGATCAGCGACAAACAATGTGTGAAACGATACGCGGATGTGGCTGAAAGGCTCAAACCAACCTGTACCATACGCATTGAAGGCATCAATGAAAATATGTATAAATAGCTGCACAAACCAGAAATAAAGCCATCGCCTGAAATGCATGCCTGAAGCACGGAACAGGCGTGCTGAGCCCCAGGCAAGTAACGGGCTGAGCAGAATAGTAAACAAAAAGGAATGCGTAAATCCCCGGTGGGCCAGCAGGTCGGCGGTGGTGGGCAGCCAAAACGAAGCAAGGAAATCAATATCCGGTATGTTCTGTGCCAGCGCACCCAGCAGCAGTGCTTTTTTACCTAGCTGCCTGCCGGCCACAGCCTCGCCTATGCAGGCGCCTAATACAATATGGGTGAGCGTATCCAAAACCTGAAGATAAGCAAAAAGCCGGAAGCTCCGAATGATATCGTTAGATTTACCAATACTAGTCCGGGCAGGGTAATGTATGGGTAGCGCATAATATCCAATCTGGCGCTGATCTACCCGCTGGCCTGCGTCAGGTGACATTGGTTAAGAAAATTGAATAAGAGGAGCAAAATAATGTATGTTTAAATGCATAAATATGTCAAGGCGCATAGACGAAACGGTAAAAGGAGCCGAACTCGATACATCTTAGCATTGGCTTCAGGAATTTATTTGATTCCTTACCCAAGTTTTTGTCGTGGGTTCGCGTCTATCTAATCAGAATCCACATCGTTATTAACATTGGCGGGCAGCCCGGAGCCGTACTGTTTTTTGTTAATAAATGCGGGTGTAAAAGCTTATATTTGCACATATTTTACCAATAACTGAATATGGATCAAAACAACGGAGAACTTTTGCCGCAGGATGCCCCGGAGTCGAATAAAATCATACAAATCAATATTGAGGAGCAAATGAAAACTGCCTACATAGATTATTCTATGTCGGTAATCGTAGGGCGCGCACTGCCAGATGTAAGAGATGGTCTGAAACCGGTACACAGGCGTGTGCTGTTTGCTATGCACGAGCTGGGTAATACGTTCAATAAACCGCACAAGAAATGTGCCCGTATAGTGGGTGAGGTGCTGGGTAAGTATCACCCGCATGGCGATGTAAGCGTGTATGACGCCATGGTCCGTATGGCGCAGCCCTGGAGCATGCGCTACATGATGGTAGATGGCCAGGGAAACTTCGGAAGCCAGGATGGCGACAACCCGGCGGCTATGAGGTATACCGAGGCGCGTATGCTGCGGCTGGGTGAAGCCATGATGGAGGATATTGAGAAAGAAACCGTGGATTTTACCCTCAACTTCGACGACACCCTCGAAGAGCCAACCGTGCTGCCTACGCGGCTACCGCAACTGCTGCTCAACGGCTCGTCGGGTATAGCCGTCGGTATGGCTACCAATATGATGCCCCACAACCTGAGCGAGGTAGTGGATGGCTGCCTGGCGTATATCGACAATAATGAAATAACCATAGAAGAACTGATGAAGTATGTGAAGGCGCCCGATTTCCCCACTGGCGGCATCATCTATGGCATTGAAGGCATCAAGCAGGGTTTTTTGACTGGAAGGGGCAGGGTAGTACTGCGCGGCAAGGTAAATGTGGAAACCAGCAAGACGGGCAAGGAAACCATTGTAATATATGAAGTTCCTTACCAGGTGAGTCGTGACGCCCTGGCCGATAAAATTGGCCAGTTGGTCAATAATAAAGTGATTGACGGAGTGACCCACGTGGGTAATGAGTCGAACAAAGAAGGTACCCGCGTAGTAGTAGAGCTGCGCAAGGATGTTGTGGCCCAGGTAGTCATCAACCAGCTTTATAAGTACAGTGAGTTGCAGACCTCTTATGGCATCAACAACGTAGCCCTGGTCAATGGCCGGCCACGTACGCTGAACCTGAAAGACCTCATTTCAGAATTCATCACATTCCGCCATGAAGTGGTGGTGCGCCGAACCAATTACGAACTGAAAGAGGCCCGCAAACGCGCCCACATACTCGAAGGGTACCTGATAGCGCTCGACCACCTCGATGAAGTAATCAGGCTGATCCGGAACTCGGCCAACCCCGATATCGCTAAGGATGGCCTCATCACGGAATTCGGGATGACCGAAATACAGGCCAAGGCCGTGCTGGAACTGCGCCTGCAGCGCCTCACCGGTATGGAGCGGGAGAAGATAAGGGAAGAACATGCCGAACTGATGAAACTGATAGCCCACCTCGAAGAAATACTGGGTAGCAGGGACCTGCGTTACCAGATTATTAAAGACGAGCTGGCCGATGTAAAGAAGAAGTTTGGCGATGAGCGCAAGAGCGAGATACAATACATGGCCAATGAGATGCGTATTGAAGACCTGATAGAGAAGGAAGATGTGGTAATTACCATTTCGCACCTCGGCTATATCAAGCGCACCTCCAATGCCGAATACCGGGCACAGCGCCGCGGCGGACGCGGTGCCATGGGCGGACGCACACGCAACGAAGACTACATAGAGCACCTGTTTGTGGCTTCTACGCATCATACGCTTATGTTCTTCACCGAGAAAGGCCGGTGTTTCTGGCTCAAGGTGTACGAAATACCGGAAGCCGACAAAAACGGAAAGGGGCGCGCGATACAGAACATGATCCAGATACCCGCCGACGACAAGATCAGGACTGTTATCGATGTGCCGCAGCTGGAGGACGAAGAGTTTGTAAACAGCCATTATGTAGTGCTGTGTACCAAGCGCGGTATTATCAAGAAAACAGACCTGGCTGACTTCAGCCGCCCGCGGGCCAATGGTATCATAGCCATCACGATCGAGGAAGGCGATCAGCTGCTCAATGTGTCGTTAGCACAGGACGGAGACTACATCATGATGGCCGTGAAGTCGGGCAGGGCTATATGCTTCCCGCAGGAAAAGGTTCGGGCTACAGGTCGGGGCGCCATTGGTGTTTTCGGCATCGAACTCGATGAAAGAACGGACGAAGTAATAGGCATGCTCTGCGTCAATAAGGAAGACGTAAATAAGAATATCCTGGTCGTATCTGAGAAGGGACTGGGTAAGCGCACTCCGTTCCTGCTCAGGAAGGAGGAAAAAACAGAGCACGACGAGCAAACCGAAGCCACCGACGGGGTAACCGAAGCAGAGCCATCTAACCTGGTCACCATCAACGGGGAAGATTACCTGCTCTCATACCGGGTTACCAACAGGGGGGGCAAGGGCGTAAAGACTATCAATATTACAGAGAAGACGGGGGCGCTGGTCGGCCTGCTGGGAGTGGAAGAAAAAGATGACCTGATGATAACCTGTGAGTCTGGTGTAACCATCCGCATGAAGGTGTCGGCCATCCGCGAAGCAGGCAGGGCCACTCAAGGTGTAAGGCTTATCAATATCGACGAGGGCGACCGGATAGCAGCCATTGCCCGTATAGCTGAGCAGGAGACCGAAGAAGAGGGCGAAACAGGTGAGCCAGGCAGCGATGCACCGGCCGAAGATGCCGAAAACAGCAGCACAGAGCCCGAAGCGTAGAACACGGCAGGAACACTATTAAAAGTGAAATAAATAACGCAAATTGCAGCACAAAACAATTAGTATGAAGAAAGTATTTTTAATGCTTGCAGCCGTCGGATTGTCGGTAAGCGGGATAGCGCAGGACAGGCTGGTTACTTCTGCCGCTGTGGCCATGCAAGGCAAGAACATCGATGAAGCCAAGGACGACATAGACAAGGCTATGGGCAACCCTGAAACCAAGGAAAAGCCCAAGGCATTGCTGCTGAAAGCACAGATATACATGGCTATGGTCAACGAGCCGAAGTATAAAGACAGCCATCCATACCGCGAGGCCACTACAGCCCTCTTCAGGCTCGTAGAGGTGAAGCCGGAATATGAGAAAAGCACGGTGGATCAGTTGCTGGGTATTGCTGCCTTTTTGTATTACAACGATGGTGCCCGCGCCTATAACGACAAGAAACTGGATGACGCTACCGAATTTATGAAGACTGCCCTGAAAATCAGGGATATGAAACGTTTTGATAAGTTTACCGACGAGCAGAAGCGGAAAATAGATACCGTGTCGGCCGATGCGCAGCAAACCCTGGCCAATAGTGCGTACTATCGCGGCAAATATGACGAAGCAATTCCGCAGCTGACCACCGTAAAGAACAACCCGATTACCAGGAGCCCGTCGGTATACGAATGTCTTATAGATGCCCTTGACCGGCAGAACAAGAAAGACGAAGAACTGACGGTAATACAGGAAGGCCGCAAAGCTTTCCCCGACGACCTGACAATCAGGAACTATGAGCTCAACTTTTACATCAAGAGCGGCAAAGACGATGAGGTGATCAGGAAGCTGGAAGAAGCAGCAGCCAAAGAACCAAACAATGCCGAGATTCAGTTTAACCTGGCGACTACCTACGAAGGAATGGCCAATGGAAAGGATGGTAAGAAACCGGCTAACACCGCCGAACTCACTACCAAGGCTGAAGATGCATTTCAGAAGGCGCTGAAGATGGACCCAGATAACGCGGTATTCAACTATAACTTCGGGGCGCTTTACTTCAACCAGGCTACAGAGGTCAACAACCAGATGAACTCCATCACAGGCTCATCCGATGCAGACCAGAAAAAATACGACAACCTGAAAGCACAGCGCGATGCTATTTTTGCAAAAGCTACACCCTATTTCGAAAAGGCCAACACTTCGTTTGCCGCCAGAGAAAAGGATCTGAGAGCCGAAGATAAGAACACCTACAAAACGTCCCTGAAGGCGCTTATGGATATCTACTCCAGGCTGAGCAAGATGGACAAGTACGGAGAAACCAAGAAGAAGTACGAGTCGCTGAACTAGCAGGGCAGGCAGCCGATGCCTGGACAATTGATTTCGGCATCCGGTGAAACCAGGCCGCGTCCAGTTGCGGCTGGTGGTAATGTTATCTTTTACATCGTTAAACGTAATGCATGGTATTATTGACTATCTTTGCAGGCGTTATTAAAATCAATTCTGAGAGTGAGTAAATTGAATATTGTTCGTTTCGCCCCCAAGAACGGTGAGGGCTTTTATGATACACTGAAAAAAAACATCGACGATTTCTTTAGGGAAAACAACATCAAGCCGCAGGGAAACAGTGCACTGAGGTGGAAGACGGTTGCCATGCTGGCCCTGTTTTTTGTCCCCAATGTCCTCATCATTACGGGTGTGGGCGCTGCCAGCCCATGGCTCTTTTTCGGCTTGTGGTTTCTCATGGGCATGGGTATGGTCGGTATAGGCTGCTCGGTGCACCATGACTCCAATCACGGGTCTTATTCTTCCAACAAAACGGTGAATAAGATAGTGGGAGATGTGGTAAACCTGGTAGGTGGCTACGATGTTACCTGGCGTATCCAGCATAATATTTTGCACCATACGTATACCAATATAGAAGGACTGGATGAAGACATCGAAGTGGGCGGACTGATGCGTTTTTCGCCACATGCCCCGAAGCATGTTATGTACCGGTTTCAGCATATATATGCCTGGTTTCTGTATTGCCTGCTTACCCTGCAGTGGGTCACCTACAAGGATTACCGCCTGCTCTTCCAATATGAGCAGAAGGGACTGCTCCGGAAGGAGAAAGTGACTCTTCGCAATGCGTTGATAGAGCTCAGTATCTACAAGGTCATCTACTTCGGCTATGTGCTGGTATTGCCGCTTATTTTCTCGGGCATGCCTTGGCAGAGTGTGGTAATAGGTTTCCTCATCCTGCATTTCACAGCCGGCCTGGGCCTTTCCTGCATCTTTCAGCTAGCTCATGTGCTCGAGAGCTCTGAGTTTCCGCTTCCCGACCAGGACCGGCGCATGGAGAACAGCTGGGCTATACACCAGTTGCTGAACACTGCTAACTTTTCTCCGCGCAGCCGCATTATGTACTGGTTCATCGGTGGTCTCAATTACCAGGTAGAGCATCACCTCTTCCCCCATATTTCGCACGTACATTACCCCCGGATTGCCAAAATCGTGAAGCAAACTGCCCAGCAGTATGGCCTGCCTTACCAGGAAATGCCCAATTTTATTGTGGCCCTGGTGGAGCATGGTAAGATGCTGCGCAAGATGGGGAGAGCCTAGTGAGTAGGTAGTGTCGATGTTTTGCAGGTGATTGGACGTGCCCGGGTGTTTTGAAATTGGTCGAATCGGTTGACCATTATTCCGCTAGTTTTTTTAGTTACTTTTGTTTTGTGTTGGAAGCATATTATAGCCGGATTTTGTCCGGCTTTTTTGTTGTTTGATAGTTCTCACAAGTGTTCCTTTTTCAGCAGGTTCACATTTTGATGCGCCGCCGGTTGTCTTTACTTACGAGGCGATCGTTGAGGAGCCTGGCCATCGGGTAGTACTCAATCTCGAAGCGCCTGGACTTATAGGTGTATTTTTTGATAGCCGCCCTGTTGCCGGTAAATAGCTCATCGTAGCCCAGTTTGTAGAAGTAGGTAAGCTGCAGGAACTGGTCGTTGAGAATAACCAGGCCAATGCCATTGGGTGTCTGGGGATCATAGCTGTAAAGCGATGTGTCCGTTTGCACATCTGTAAGGCGCGACTGGGATACGGGGTATCCGTAGTAGGCTATCACATAGTCGGTGCTTTTGCCGGTAACGACCGGATTACGTACGATAGCACCGTTTTCATCGGTCAAAATACCGTCGAATTTTTTATCTTTAATGAGGGCTGCATTGGTATCCATGTAGTAATACACGGGGCAGTACCTGAAATTGTCGTGGAAGTCGAGCTTCATTTTATTCATTACCTCAGCCGCATCCCGTTTCACTTCGTTGAGCTCCCGTTCGTGGTGGTTCTTTTCCATCATTACCATCCGGTTGTGCTCAGATCTTAGCTGCACCAGCACAGCAGCAGGGTACCTGGCAACTGTGCTGTCTTGCGCGAAAACCGAAGCGCTGGCGGAAAGCAGGATAACAGCAAATAAGGCGAACGGGTATTTCATGAGTCTATGTTGCGTTTAAAGTTAAGGAAAAATCCTGGCTGGCGTCATGCTGGGATTTTCGTGGTGTCCGATCTGGGAAGCAGATGCAACCGGGATTGCATACTTTGCAGGGGAAATAAACGAGCATAGTTTATTTTTTACAACCCTCCAGCCTTTGTTGCTGCAGGGTTGTAAAAAAAGGTTGAACAAAACTAAACGGCAGGCGAACCGGCGCAATGCTTGACGGTGCGCTGAAGAGGCCGGCAGGAAAATCCCGAACACAGCTGTGGCGCAATTCTTTCTTCCATCGTGAGCAACAGGGTTGACGTCGGTTATCCCCCAAATGCCGCAGCAATACCTTGCCGGAACACTTCGGCTCCTTCCGCCAGTCTTTTGGCATACATCATCTTTGCATCCACGCCCGCGACGTAGCGCAATTGATCTTTGCCATCAGTTGCTGCTTCGTAGACTACAGCTGCTATCTGGTCTGCACTCGACCGGTTCGCCGCCCTTTCAGGGGCGCTGTATACAGCAAATAATTTTTCCATTGCTGCCCGATAGGCTTCATGGCTGGCAGTGACCATCGACCTGCTCATAAAGTCGTTATTGATCCCGCCAGGCGATACCGTTTTTACACGAACGCCAAATGAACTCATCTCAAACGACAGGCTTTCGCTCCAGCCCTCTAGGGCCCACTTCGTAGCATGATACATCGATCCGAACGGATACGCCATGAGGCCACCTATGGAGGTTGTCGCTATGAATGTGCCTGCCTTCCGCTCCCTGAATGCAGGAACAAAAGCCTTGGTCACCCGGATCACGCCCAGCAAATTTGTATTTACCTGCTGCACTATCTGTTCATCAGTTATCCCTTCCAGGGGGCCGATAAGCCCGTAACCGGCATTGTTGAACACCACATCGACTGGGCCGGACGACAGCGCTTCGTTTGCCGCACCGGCTACCTGGTTGTGGTCAGTTACGTCCAGCCTCATGAGCATCACATTTGCTTCTGCTGCTAATTCTGTCTCTTTTTCAGGGTGGCGCATGGTAGCTATTACTTTCCATCCTTTGCGCGCAAATAAAAGGGCCGTTGCCCTGCCAAGTCCGGTCGATGCGCCGGTAATAAAGATTGTGTTCATTTTTTTGGTTTTAGTTGTTAATATTTAGAATGAATGTTCATTCCATTTTGAAAATAAAAAATATTAAGCTTTTACTGCATCCCACGAGATACGTAGCTGGTTCTCGAGCAGTTCGGGAGTAAGCGGCTTTCCCGATACGAGAACCCACCTGATAAATCCCTTGATGCCACCGTGCAGAAACTGTAGCAATTCCTCGAGGTCTATGGGTTTGATAATACCTTGTTCCTGTCCCTCCCTGATCACAGCCATATGGCTGGCAAACACATGCAGGCCTTCCCTCCGGGTCTCCACTTTAATAATAGGTGAGGCATTGAACTGCTCCATATACCAGAAATGAGTAGGGTGAGAAATCATGTATACAATCATCGTCCTGTAGAAGTGTTCAAATTGTTTTTTCAAAGGTTCATGGGCCATTGGTACTGCTACCGACTTCAGCTCATCCTGCTTGATATAGAGGTAAATCTCATTGATCAGGTCCTCTTTGGTGGGGAAATAATTATAGATCGTACCCATCCCGGTACCGGCAGCCCGGGCAATGGCTGACATGGGCGTGCCCTGTACTCCGTTTTCAATGAGTAGCTTCATGGCTGCCTGTAGAATCTGTTCCCGCTTATCCACGACGCAAAGATAAAACATGGAATGAATATTCCAAAAAAATTTAGAAACTGCGCCCCGAGACGGTAGCCTCCTTCCGCACGAATGATGGTGTAGATTAATTCTATCATAGGCCGCAATGAGTCTATGCTGGTACCGGAAGCGCCCTATCACAGAAATTCTTTTTTGCACCAACATGTTTATGCCAGAACTTTAGTCGATAAAAGCTACCTGCCTTCCGGAAGGCCAGATATATCTGAATGATCTCTATTTAAACAGGGGTGGCTGGAATGGAAATTTTTGCACACTTGCAGTGCAAGTGTGCAAATTGTGAGGGATATATCGTTGGTAATCAACAAAAATATGTGCAAAGAAAAAATAACAAAATACTGTGCAATTTATCGGCAGCTTGTAGCTCCGGGTTCCGGATCCTGGTCTATCCAGGCTTCCTGGGAAAGTTCACAGGTCTTTTTGGTGATGCTATCAATAACGAGGGGGCGCCGATGAGATTATATAAAAAAGCCCCGCATTTGTGTGCGGGGCTTCCTGAAAAAAACAACAGTGGTTATTTATTGCTCATCACCGCCGCCGCCGGGGCCGGATTTGGTGTTGAGGAGGTCTTTTACTTTGGGGCCGAGGGCCTGCATCTTGGCATAGATAGACTTAGCTGTGACGGTATCGCCGGCCTGGTAGGCTGTGCTGCTGAGCGACTGCATGATCTGGAACTGCTGTTTGACCTCGTCGGCCATGAGGCCCTGGTTGTCGGAAGGCAGGGATGCTACCCAGTTGACGTCGTCGATGGCATTGCGCACGAGCTTGTCGGTAAGCTTGTTGCCCTTGTCGATGGCTCCGGCATGATAGTAGGCTGCCGCTACGAAATAGGCCGTGTAGTCGTAGGCGTATGAATGCTCGGTGATACCGGACATGATGCGATCGAGTACCTGCACGGCTTTGTCTTTCTTGCCTTCCTGGGTGAGCTGGTTGGCGATGAATGAACCATCCATGCGGTAGGTAACAAACTCATGCCTGTTCGGTTCGTCGAAGTAAACATCGTTGCGCTCGCCGCCACCCCATATGAATTTATTCATATACAGGTCGTAACTCTTTTCGGTATTGATGGTACCGAGTACCTGCGGGTTGACCTTGGATGCATCAGTATACCTGAATGGCAGGAGGCGGTATACATTGCCCTCCATGTGGAGGTAGTCACCGGTGCCACCGTAGTCGCCCTGGCGCAAGCCTGCATCGAAGTATAGCGGGCGTTTCCAGCCTTCATTGGCTACAGCCGCAATGATGTTGAGGATAGCCAGGTCGCTCTTGTACGCGGTCTGCTTAGGGTATGCAAACTTCATATCTACGCTGATGCGGCCGGTATCGGCAGCGGTAGCAAGCCCGCGGCTGATGAGGGAGTCTTTGCTGAGCGACGGCACAAAGAAGTTTTTTGCCGGGAGGTAGTTCATGGGTTCTGATCGTCTGGGGTCTTTCTTCGACGGGTCGTCGCTGTTCATGAATTCGCAGATCTCGGCCAGGTTGAAGTATTTATCGTCGGGCAGGCGCGGGTCTTTCATGTAGGAGATGTAGTTGTGGTGATCGCCTATGTAATCTTTCTTCTTCCAGATCATGGGCACTGCATCGGCATCGTTGATGCGGTAATTGAGCTGATCGATGTACCAGTCGATACCGAGCAGGCTGGTATTGATGATACGCACGTCGCGGCGGAAGCCTTCTACCTCCTGGATGTACCACAGCGGGTAGGTCTGGTTGTCGCCGAAAGTGAAAAGCACGGCATTGGGAGCGCAGCAGGAGAGGGTATTGAATGCCACGGCACGGGCGAGCGTTTTGTGCGAGCGGTCGTGGTCATCCCATTCTACGCGGGCCATGAGCACATCGACGGCCAGGAAGCAGAGGCCGATGGCACCATAGGTTGCGAGCGGGCCATTGACGAGCTTTCGCAACCACTGGGCAACCAGGATGACACCGAGGCCGATCCAGATAGCGAAGGTGTAGGTGCAACCGGCAAAGGCATAATCCCGCTCACGGGGCTGCAGGGGCGGCATGTTGAGATAGATGCCGATGGCTGCGCCGGTGAAGAAGAACAGGGTAAGGACTACGATACCGTCTTTCTTATTGCGGTTGAACTGGTAGATGATACCAATGATACCCAGGATGAATGGCAGAAAGTACAGCTTATTGTGGGCGCCATTGTCGCTCATGCCCGAACCCATCTTATCGGAGTCGCCCAGGCCGCGGAGCTGGTCGAGGAAGGTGATACCCGACACCCAGTTGGCGCGCTGTGGGTCGCCCTGGCCTTCAATATCGTTCTGGCGTCCTGCGAAGTTCCACATAAAGTATCGCCACCACATCCAGTCCATCTGGTAACCGAAGAAGTACTTGAGGTTGTCCATCCCGGTGGGCTCATCGTTGGGGCCCAGGTTCAGGAACTGGCGGTAGAAGTTGACGTGGTTTTGCTCGTTGTTGTCGTAGATGCGGGGGAAGAAGTGGCTCTGGCTGACGCCGTTCTGGTCGGTGCCGTATACTGCCTCTATTTTCTTACCTACCTGCACATAGCGGTCTTTGCCATCTATTTTTTCCTGTGCATAGAGCTTGCCTGAAGTATCGAGGCTGGTCCAGGTGCTGGTGAAATACTGACCAAAAAACAGGGGTTGCTGTCCAAACTGCTCACGATCTACATAGTCGAGGAAGCTGATGGGATTGTCGGGGTTGGTCATATCGATCGGCACATCGGCGCGCGAGCGGATAATGGCTGAGAAATAGCTGGAGTAACCGATGATGATGAACATAACGCACAACACGCTGGTGTGCACGGCGTACCAGTTTTTCTTTTTGGAAATGACGAGCAAACCAATGAGGATGGCGGTAACGAGCACCAGGAAGAAGATGGCACCGGTATCGAACGAGGAACCGAAGTCGTTGGTGAACGCAATGTCGAACCAGGAAGCGAGCTTGGGGATATACTGGATAACGCCGAACTGCACGAAAGCGAGTACAACGCAGCCTGCAATGAAAGCGATGATGGTTCCTTTTACGTCAGCCTTGTACTTGCGGAAGTAATAGACCATGGCAATAGCCGGGATAGTAAGGAGGTTGAGCAAGTGGACGCAGACAGAGACCCCAATGAGGTAGGCGATGAGTACAAGCCAGCGGTCGGCATACTTGGTATCGGCGACCCGCTCCCACTTGAGCACAGCCCAGAAAGTAATGGCGGTAAAGAAAGAAGAAGTACCATATACCTCGGCCTCTACGGCAGAGAACCAGAACGTATCGGAGAATGTATAAGCGAGGGCACCTACGAGGCCTGCGCCAACGATCTGCATAATCTGGTCCTGGTCGGGCTCCACATCGCCGGGGGCTACAAGCTTTTTGGCAAAATGGGTAATGGACCAGAACAGGAATAATATAGAGAGGGCACTGGTGAGTGCAGAAAGGGAGTTGATGTAAGTAGCCGCGCCTACGGTACCCAGGGTGCTGATGGATGCAGCCCCGGTAGCTGCACCGCCCCCGGAGAGGAGGGAGAAAATGCGCTGAACCATCATGAAAAAGGGAGCGCCTGGGGAGTGGCCGACTTCGAGCTTATAGGCGCAGGAGAGGAACTCGCCGCAGTCCCAGAAACTCACGGTGGGCTCCATGGTTTTTAAATAAACATAAAAAGCGATTGCTCCTGTAATCCAACCAACGAGGTTGTTGACTTTACGATAGTTCATGAGTAAATATTAGAATAGGGACAAAAATAGCAAAAAGAAGTTGATAAGTAGAATCGGGAGGAAGTTAATTGAGGTTAATAAAAGCCCTGCGTCTCATTATAAAATTGGGAGCATGGTCAGGGGCGAACCATCTCGCGCCATTTCTTCACTTGCAGTCACTTAAGTATGGGGTCGGGACTATACGAGCAGGTTGGTGATATTTTTGAGATCGGAGGGGTCGAGGATCATGGAGAGCTGTATGTCGTTCATCTTTTTGAGTCCTGCGAGGATTTCGAGGGCGTCTTCCTCGGCTGAGGCTGTCTGAATCATCCAGAGGTAGTCGAGCTGGCGTGCTTCGGGGAGCAGGGACTCGGGGCCATTTTTGAGTTTATACAGGAGGTGTTTGTGCTCGCTGTTTGGCAGGTAGTAGGCAAATACCGGGAAGGCAAATTCGTTTGATTTTTTTTTGAGTGAGATGGTTTGCTCCGGGTCGCGGGCAAACCGCGTCTCGAGCTGATTGTTAATGAGCCAGCAGAGGTGGTAGGCGGGCTGGGCGGTGCCTAGGCCAATCAGTGCCGAATCTGAAAAGAAATCGTCTTTCATGGCCGACATATCGAGGACGAGCTTGGGCATTTATTTCCGGTATTTTTGTTTGGCTTTAGGCTGATGTAGTGAATAGCGCTGATGAAAACTCGTTTCTTTCTTTTATAAACTATCAGATAAGGAAAACTTTCAACTTATGCTCTCCTACAAAATTAAGAAAAAAAACAGAATGGTCAGTTGACACGGAAATCGTTGTTAACTTTAAATGTATAATCTTAAACTAAAGGATTTTACCTGGTTATTCAGTCTACTGCTACATTGAAAACTATGCATAAAATATCCGTTCTGTTGCTATCAGGAGCGTTATTTGCCTGTGCGTCTTGCAACGAAAAAAATTGGGTTTGCCGTTGTACCATTATCGTCAATGGAAATACTTTAGACACTACATATACGGACCTGGCTAATGTGGGAGAAAATACTGCTTATGACTATTGCAATCAGATTCAATTGGATAATTCACGCTCGACCGGAGTAAGTGGCAGTGGCGCCCATGATACGGTAGCCGTTTGCCCTATATTCTAGGTTTATTACTTAGTTATTATCATGAGGAAGAGAATATATTGACTTATGATCTAAGTCTTTGTAGGCCACGAACAAGGGTGCGACGATATTTTGCCATGCATTAAATCAAATAGAATAAAAAAATATTTATATGTGTATGTAGTGTCAAAGTTGTGTGTGAATTTTCAACTATAAATAAGTTGCTGATTTTCTGTTAGGTCCTTCTGTCTAGTCCCGTATTTCGCTTGCCCTAAAATGAGCAATACTGGTCCGGCCAGTAACCGGATCTGCACCTGCTCGGCCAACCCACTTTCCTTGTCCATATCATACTCAGAATATCAGCCCTACAAATAGGATTGAAAGTGCGCCTACGGATAGTTGCCAGGCAATTCATGCAACTGATATGTAGCCATTGGAGGGCGGTACAAAAAATTTAGTTATCGGAAGTTCCAATGCTGCTTGCCAGCTCTGCAATGGAGCTGAAAACTGCAATGACTGTAAAGGATTTATTTTTGAAGTACATCCCTCCCTTTATTTTCCTAATTTTGCACTCCATTTGAATTGTAGACTTTCCACTTTAGACTTTATACTTATAAAAAATGTTTGACAATCTGAGTGAGCGGCTCGATGCCGCGTTTAAACTGCTGAAAGGTGAAGGCCGCATCAATGAGATTAATATTGCGGCTACTGTGAAGGATATCCGCCGTGCGCTGGTGGATGCCGACGTGAATTATAAGATAGCCAAGGAGCTGACTGACCGGGTTAAGGAAAAGGCCATGGGCGGAAAGGTGCTTACCTCGGTAAGCCCTGGCCAACTGATGGTGAAGATCGTAAAGGATGAGCTGGCCGAACTGATGGGCGGCAAGGAAGAGGAACTTAGCCTGACGGGCAAGCCGACGGTAATACTCATAGCCGGTCTGCAGGGATCGGGTAAAACAACCTTCAGCGGCAAGCTGGCCAACTTCCTGAAGAGCAAGAAAGGACGGCATCCGCTGTTGGTCGCGGCCGATATTTACCGACCGGCGGCCATGGAGCAGCTGCGCGTATTGGGTGAGCAGATAAAGGTGCCCGTCTTCCTGGAGCTGGAGAATAAAAGTGCCGTGTCGATTGCCGAGAATGCGATTGCCTACGCCAAGATACATGGTAATAATATAGTGATCATAGATACGGCAGGCCGCCTGGCTATCGACGAACTCATGATGAATGAGGTAGCCAATATCAAGAAGGCGGTGAACCCGCAGGAGATACTGTTTGTAGTGGACTCCATGACCGGGCAGGATGCGGTGAATACAGCTAAGGCATTCAATGAGCGCCTCGACTTTACCGGGGTAGTACTGACCAAGCTGGACGGCGATACCCGCGGCGGTGCCGCGCTTACCATCAGGTATACGGTAGATAAGCCTATCAAGTTTGTGAGCATGGGTGAGAAGATGGACGCACTGGATGTCTTCTACCCCGAGCGTATGGCCCAGCGTATATTGGGCATGGGTGATATCACTACTTTGGTGGAGCGCGCCCAGGCCCAGTTTGACGAAGTGCAGGCCAAGAAACTGGAAAAGAAGATCAGGGCCAACAAATTTGATTTTGAAGACTTTAAGGAGCAGCTGGGCCAGATCAAGAAGATGGGTAACATCAAGGACCTGCTGGGTATGATACCGGGGGTGGGCAAGGCTGTAAAAGATATAGATATATCAGATGATGCATTTAAGGGAATAGAGGCGATGATCAACTCCATGACGCCTTATGAGCGCAGCAATCCTGAAGTAATAGACGGCAGCCGCCGCAAGCGTATTGCCAAGGGAAGCGGTAAAGATATCAACGAGGTAAACGCTTTCATGAAGCAGTTTGACCAGATGAAGCAGATGATGAGCCAGATGAACAAGATGAAAGGCCCGGGGATGGGTATGCCGGGGATGATGCCGGGGCGAAGGTAAACTCCTGACCCCCAAATGGGAACCATGAATTTGGCGGCCGTTTTATGATCTCAAAGTGATTTTTCAGTCGGGCAATATGGTAAAGTGAGAAGGTGCAAAAGAACGAGCCAAAGTCTTTTGCATTCCGCTTTTCTGGTCTTCAGGTAAGAGGTTTATGATTAGTGCCAAGCTTAAGGTTGGTTCCTACTTTCATTTTCTATAGCCTTTTCAATATTTGCAAAGAACCAGCTACCTACTGTTTCGACTATTATCTTAATCTCGTCCTCAGTTAGGGTTTCGTCATATAACTTACTTATACTCTTATTAGAACCTGTATATTCCACCTCGTATGCATTCTGATGGAAGATAAACTTCACTTCGCCCCCATTATAACTCGTGCTGTCTCCAGCCAGACGGAGTTTTTGAAAGCCAGCGATCAGCTTAATCTCACTAATTGGTTCTATTAATCCCAAACTATTCAACAATTGGTTAGAAAAGAACTCTTTAAAGGCTGTACTCATTGAGTCTCCTTTTTTGCCTGTTCCAGGCGCTGAAATAAGTACGCTTCTTGAAAAGAAAAATGTATCAAAACCCTTCAGTATATCTTCCCATGCGTCTGCAATAGGCATTATCACTTTTTCTGCAATAGAAATAACTGTATCTTCATTATACCGTACTTCCACCTTTTTGTTGGACTGTTGCCCAAGTTTCCTTTTAAGCTGTGCAAGCTTTTTATCAAGATCTCCAGGTTCATCAATATCTTCCCCCTTTGCCGCTTTGATCGATATCTCGAAAGACCATTTCACCTGTTCGGCTATGTAGTTTACAAATTCTTCCAGGAAACCAGCATCTGCCTGATGGAGCGCATTCAGATAGTTTTTTTTATCGGCTGATTTTATAATTATGGGCGGGAAATAATTTCTAAGCAACACATAATTTACCAATAGCCGCGAGATTCTACCATTACCATCATCGAACGGATGAATACGAACAAACCGATAGTGCAGCATTGCAGCGAGTGTTACGGGATGCAGTTCTTTTTTTTCTTCTTCATTACGATACCATTCTATTAATTCACCCATTTGTATAGGAGTCTCGGAAGGTGATGTATAGTAAAATATCTCACCATTCTGTAGCTGAACTGAGTTGGGGAACTCCTTATAGCTTCCTATTTTAATTTGTCTTCTTGTTGGTTGACCATCAGGTGTTATTGCCTCTTTCCAGAAGGGACGTACCAATATTACTTCGTTGAGGTTTTTGATGTCCATTTCAGTAAGCGGGCGTTCACGATCCGTTGCCCATTCTATAATTTTTTTATAGGCAACATCATGGGCTTCCATTTCATCATATTCCTGTTTGTCATGACTACCTTTGGTTTGGCCAAATATCAATAACAATTCAGTCTCGCCGTAAGTAAGTGTATTGCCCTCCAGGTGATTGGAGTTGTAATTAAATTCAAGGCGGAATTTTTTGTCCAGTTTCTGCTGATATTCCTGCTTCATCGGCGATAGAGGAATAAGCTCATTATACAACCAATTGATGATGTTTAAAATATCCGCCATGCTTAATGAATTTGTGATCTGTCACAGTAAAATTAATCAGGAATCATGTAATAATTCTTATTAAAATTACAAAACCCCCTCTACAACAGCCAACGAAGTCGCCCCAATCAGTATCCACAACAGGACTCCTTGTATGATGGGGCGCCAGCCTACCACCCTAATGGTCTTTAATGAGAGCCCGGAGCCGATAAGGAACAGCGTCACGACCAATCCTTTCTTTCCGAAGATAGCTGCCCACTGAAACAGGGTATTGTGATCTATTTCGGTTTTCAGGAATGGGAGGTAGGTGGGCAGGTAAGTGGCGATAAGGATAGCGATAATAAAATAGAAAATAAAATAGGGTATTTTGATCTTACCACTGCTTTTCTGGAAGTAAGCTGTAACCAGGGAGAGGGGTATAATCCATAATGCCCGTTCCAGCTTGATGGTGGTGGCAATCTGGAGGGCTTTATCGCTGTATTGCTTGGATGCCCCGACAACCGAACTGGTATCGTGAATGGCTATGGCGCACCAGGTACCGAATTGCTGATCAGTGAGGGCGAGCATATGGCCCAGGGTTGGGAAGATGAACAGGGCAATGGAATTGAGGATAAAAATGGTGCCCAGCGATACACTGATCTGCTCGTCGTTGGCCTTGATGATGGGCGCAATGGCTGCTATGGCGCTGCCGCCACAGATGGCCGTTCCATTGGAGATAAGGGTAGATGTGTTCCGGTCGATCTTCAGATATTTTCCTATGAAATAACCCGCCAGGAGCGTTATTGTTATAGTGCCCACCGTAAAGAGAAATCCTTCCTTGCCCGCTTTCATAGCTTCTTCAAAGTTCATGGTGAAGCCAAGGCATACAACAGATACCTGCAGCAGCAGGGTAGTGGCTTTTTTGTTGATCTGGATGAAGGGGTGGCCTGTGACGATGGCAATGACCAACCCAAGGAGTAAAGCCACCGGAGGGCTGAGAAACAGGACGGACGCGATAACGCACGTAATAAATATGAGCTGCCTGTAAGTAGTTGGTATGTTAAGAAGTGTGGTTTTCATTATTTTCTGTGGGCGAAGATAATATTATGTGAGGCAATGACATAATTTCTGAGGCAGGCTGAAGAGTTTGGCTAACCGAATTATACTCGCCGTCTTTTTTTTCATTTTTTGTGCGGAGCAGCAGGCGGAGTAAATTAGTAAAATGAACGCCTGATAAGGAGGACGGGCGAAAGTATTTGCTATTGATTTTATTGCTCTAATTTGTGAGCTGATTGCTCATAAGATTTTCTAATCCAGACAAATATTCAACCTTCCCGATTTGAACGCGACAAGTTTCCCGAAAAACAAGATAAACATCCTGCTGCTCGAAAATATTAATCCGGGGGCGATACAGGCATTTAAGGAGCATGGTTATGAGCGCATAACCGCGCTGAAGGGAGCCTTGACAGAAGAGGAGCTGCTGGCCCGGATAGACCAGGTGCATATACTGGGTATACGTTCTAAGACACAGGTTACCGCCAGGGTGCTGGAGGCTGCTGAAAAGCTGCTGGCCGTGGGGTGCTTCTGCATTGGTACCAACCAGGTGGACCTTACGAGTGCGATGCGCAGAGGCGTGGCTGTTTTCAATTCACCTTACTCGAATACGCGGTCGGTAGCGGAGCTCGTGATAGGGGCAGCAATCATGCTGATACGAAGTATACCCGAAAAAAACAGGCTGGCTCACGAGGGCATATGGATGAAGGATGCCAGCAACAGCCATGAACTCAGGGGAAAGATACTGGGCATAGTAGGTTATGGAAACATCGGCAGTCAGGTAAGTGTACTAGCCGAAGCGCTGGGAATGCGGGTGGTATTTTTTGATATACAAAAGAAACTTCCACTGGGTAATGCAGCAGCAATGGCGAGCCTTACCGAACTGCTGCAGTGCGCCGATATTGTTACAGTGCACACACCGGGTGCTGCTTCGACCCACAACCTGATAAGCAAGAAGCGGATTGGTGAGTTTAAAAAGGGTGCGATCCTGATCAACTATGCCCGTGGCGAGGTGGTAGACCTTGGGGCAGTAAAAACGGCGCTGGAAAAGGGGAGCCTGTCGGGCGCGGCGGTAGATGTATACCCGGAAGAGCCTGCCGGAAACGGCGATCCGTTTGATTGCCCGCTGCGCCAGATTCCGAATGTGCTGCTCACTCCGCATATAGGCGGCAGTACGGAGGAGGCGCAGGTGACTATAGGAATGGATGTGAGCACGCGGCTGATACATTATGCAGAAACGGGTGTTACGAGCGGGTCATTGTCTATACCGGAACTCAACCTGCCTGTACAGGAAAATACCCACCGGATTTTGCACATTCACAGAAATGTGCCGGGAGTGCTGGCAGAGATCAATGCAGCTCTCTCGGGGCACGGTATCAATGTACTGGGGCAATACCTGAAAACCAACCAGGAAACCGGCTATGTGGTGCTGGATATAGGCCAGGAAGTATCGAAGGATGCTGCCGAGCTGCTGCGGCATGTGAAGGAGACGATCAAGGTGCGGTTGGTATATTGAATCTTGTGAGGGATAAGGGGCTGACTGGCGCAGTTAATTAGTCAACCCTGCCTAAGCGCATTTCAGAAACTTACTTCCCCTTCTTCCTGCTGTTGATTTCGTCGCGGATGTTGATGGCGCGGACGTAGTCTTCCTGCTCCAGTACTTTTTGGAGCAATTTGTTCAGGTCGTCGAGGCTCATGGTTTTGATGTCAGCGTCAATGCCGGTTTTGGCTGCCGCGGGTGCCTTCCCGGGCTTAGGTGCGGCGGCTGGTTCGGCAGCGGATTCGGGCTGCTCGAGATAGAGGCCGGCTGCTTCCAAAATGTTTTCGTACGTGTAGATCTTGCAGGTAAATCGCACTGCCATGGCGAGTGCATCGGAGGTACGCGAGTCGATTTCCACGGTATCGCCTTCGTGCCGGCAGATGAGTTTGGAGAAAAAGATACCTTCTTCCAGCTTGTATATCAGTACTTCGGTGAGCTCGATACCAAAAGTGGTCATGAAATTGGCAAACAAGTCGTGTGTGAGGGGCCGGCTGGGCTGCATACGCTCCAGCGCCACAGCAATGGCCTGGGCTTCAAAACCACCGATGACAATAGGTAACCGGCGCAAACCATCTACCTCACCAAGCACCACTGCATAGGAATGTGTCTGTGTAATACTATGCGACAGTGCAACGATTTCAAGTTCTATTTTGTTCATTTTTCCGAGGTCGTAAATCGTAAGAAGAAAGTCGAAATGTACGGGTTTGTCAATTTTTGAAAAAAGATAAATTGAGTCCTGCTTACTTCGATTTCAGCTATTCTGATCAGGCGGTGAAGGTAATGATTTTTATAAAAATACGGAATGTCTCCAGTCAAATGCGTGTTAATCATTTATAATTTTAAGTGCCTTTCTGCTGCGCGATCAGAACAGCTTCAGTGCTTCGCTTTCATCTTCGCCATCTACGGGCTTTGGTACCAGGGAAACCTCGTAGAGATCATCGCCTGAGAAGAAGCTACCTACCGTTTTCCAGCCGGTAACGTCTACGGTTTCGTGCAGCGGAATGATCTCCTCTTTCAGGTCGTTTTTTTTCTTGCCCTTGCGCACAATGACCACTGGTTCCGGCTGGGTCGTGACGAGTTTCAGGAAGTTGCCTTCTCCGTCTTTAATGAACGAATACGATGTTTTGAGGGTCATACTTTCGATGAGGAAACGTTTCACATTGAAGTGCCGTGTTTTTGCATCAAAATATACGGCAGTCACTACTTTGTCGCGGTGGAATTTTTCGATGAGCATCACATGGTCGGCTTCATACCGGTTGGTCAGTTCGAAGTCCGTGAGTTCATAGGTTCCGTTCTTATAGAAGACTATGATCCGGTCTTTTTCGTCGAAGCGGCCCAGCAGCAGGCCATTCCCGTCTTTGTTGAGCCTGCCGATGGAGGCGTCATACCACACCTGGGGCGCTGAGAGGGTAGAGCGGCCTTTCTCCTTGAACCGGACGCTCTTTACAGGATACTTGGTTACCTGGTTGCCCTGTGCGCCACGGCCCTTGATTTCGAGCTCTTCGAAATAGAAGTCAAAAACTTTGGTGCGCGCTTTACAGCCGGGCTGCAGGGTAATGGTGATGACCTCGGCTTCCCCATTGGCATTGACGGAGAAGTACAAAATTTTGCTGCCCGGATTGCCCTTGGTGATGTCATACTCCTTGTCGCGGGTGATGCCGGTGACATTAAAACGTTTTCCGTAGGTGATTCCCGACTTGCCATCCATGTAGAGGAGGTTGTAAGTGGTGCGCTCATCATTTTTCTGGAAGATAGCTACGTGTGTGATGTCCTTGCCCACGAACGTTTTTTCGGAGACTTTGGACACGAGCATCCTGCCATCTTTGCGGAAGACTATAATATTGTCGAGGTCGGAGCAGTCGAAGGCGAATTCATCTTTCTTCAGGCTGGTACCGATAAAGCCTTCCTTTTTGTTGACATAAAGTTTGGTGTTGGCGATGGCAGCGATATTGGCATTGATATTCTCGAAAGGCCGTATCTCAGTTCTGCGTTCGCGCCCCTTTCCATATTTTTTGAGCAGGTTTTCATAGTACCGGATAGCATAATCGTTGAGGTTTTCGATGTGATTTTTTACCTCGGAGATTTCATTTTCCACACCCCGGATGTGCTCGTCGGCTTTAAAAGTGTCGTATTTCGAAATGCGTTTGATGCGTATTTCGGTTAGCCTGATGATATCCTCGTGTGTAACCATACGGCGAAAAAGCGGCTTGTAGGGTTTCAGTCCGTCGTCGATGGCCTGTAGTACGCCTTCCCAGGTAGTTTGCTCTTCTATATCGCGGTAGATGCGTTTTTCGATGAATATTTTTTCGAGCGAGGAGTAATGCCAGTCTTCGTTGAGTTCATCGAGCTTGATTTCGAGCTCGCGGAGCAGCAGTTTTTTGGTCAGCTCGACTGAATGCCGCAGCATATCGCTGGCGCCTACGAAATGGGGCTTATCGGCAATGATGATGCAGGCGTTTGGCGAGATCGATATCTCGCAATCTGTGAAAGCGTAGAGGGCATCAATCGTCTGATCGGTGGAGATACCGGGGGCCAGGAGTACGGTCAGTTCTACATCTTTGGCCGTGTTATCGGTAACACTCTTTATCTTGATCTTGCCGCTATCATTGGCTTTAAGTATGCTATCGGTGAGCTGCGTAGTGTTGACGCCATAAGGCACATCGCGGATGATGAGGGTCTTTTTATCGGCTTCCTCTATTCTTGCGCGCACACGCACTTTGCCGCCCCTGGCACCATCGTTGTAATTATTTACGTCGATCATGCCCCCCGTCTGGAAATCGGGGAAGATCTCGAATTTCCTGCCTTTGAGGTGCTTGATAGCAGCATCGATGAGTTCGCAGAAATTGTGTGGTAAGATCTTGGTGCTGAGTCCGACAGCGATACCTTCAGTGCCCTGGGCGAGTAGCAGCGGGAACTTCATGGGTAAGGTTACGGGCTCGTTTTTGCGGCCGTCGTAGCTGAGCTGCCATTCGGTGGTTTTGGGATTGAAGGCCACTTCCAGTGCGAATTTGGAGAGGCGGGCTTCAATGTACCGTGCAGCCGCTGCGCTGTCGCCGGTGCGTACGTCGCCCCAGTTGCCCTGGGTTTCGATGAGGAGGTCTTTCTGCCCGAGGCTGACGATGGCATCACCTATAGAAGCATCGCCATGTGGATGGTACTGCATGCTCTGGCCAATGATGTTGGCAACCTTGTTGAAGCGGCCATCATCCATTTCCTTCATGGCATGGAGAATGCGGCGCTGAACGGGTTTGAGTCCGTCTTCTATAGCGGGTACCGCGCGCTCGAGTATCACATAGCTGGCATAGTCGAGAAACCAGCTCTGGTACATCTCGTTTATCATCACGGCGCTTTGGCCGGCAAAATCATTCAATTCATTCATTAACGGTCCTACGAAATATCAGGTTCTGCAAAAATATTTATTGCCCACCAATGAATGGCACTATTTTTATGCACACCATGGGAAGAACTCCAGGAAGAGCTGGCTGGATGAATTTGCAACGGGCACTGCAAAAAAAAGACGGGAACCGAGGTTCCCGTCTGATAATATTTTTGCACTGGCAACGACTACGAACCAGAGATGATAGTCTGGTACATGGTTACCTGGTCGCCGTCGATGGTTACGGTACCGTTGCTGTTTGCGTTAATCTGCGCATTGGAAGGCAGGCCTAACTCGCTGAACAGGCTGCTGTTCAGTGCGTACGGTGCCCCGAGCACGTAGTAACCTGTTTCCATGTAGGAAACCTGGTCCGGCTGGTTGTTCTGGAGATCAGCGAGGCTGAACTGCATGATCAGCGTATTGCCATCGGCGCTGATACTGAAATTGACCTTGGTACCACCAGAGCCAACTACTGTGCAATCGCAAACGCCGTATCCTGTGCATTCGCTGCCGCCGGATGGAACTGTCCCAAAATCCACACCAAGAGTTACGGACTGGGCCTGAGCTACTTTGGCACCTAATGAGGTGATGAAAAGCAGAGAAAGGGATAGAAGAATCTTTTTCGATGTGTTCATAAAATAAATTTTTTAAAGCTTGACCGGGATAACCACCAATTAGTAAAAAAAACGAAAGCCAATTTGAGACAAAAGTAATGTATTTTTTGTTTTCACCTACAATTCATCAAAAATTTTTAAAAAAATTTTTTCTCCGGGGTTTTCGAAATGAATATTCATTTTTTTGCTTTTCTTTGTTAAATATTGTCAAGTGTTCACGTTGATTAAATGCCATTATTTACAATGTTTTTAAATATATAAATTTTAGATGAAAATCATTAACAAGCTGCTTTTCTATATTTTTAGGCCCTTGGCAATCAGCGTTCTATTTTTCTGTCATAGTGCGCATGGGCAGGGATTTAACCTGGATTCTTTTAGGGCCAATGCACAAAAAATATCGTCTGACAGTGAGCGTATTAATTTCATTATTGACCGTGTAGTGACGTTGACGTGTGAAGATTCGGCTGCAAAGCTGAGTTTATGCAATGAAGCAAAGAATTTGTCTGTCAGGCAAAACTGGGCACCTGGTATTTACAAATCAAACCTTGCCCTTGCCGACATCTATATGGAATGCGACGAGGATTATCAGAAAGGATTTGGGTTTTTAGATGAGAATGTTTCGATCGCTGACAAGAACGGAGACATAAAGAATGGAGCAACCGCGTTTGAAACATTTGCCAAAAAGTATGAAAAGCTGAATCAGCACGATAGGGCGATTGAATATTTTGGAAAAGCGCTGACTTTGAATCCAACGGGCAACCTGAGAATCGGTATTCTTGCTGAGGTTGGCCACTCCTACAACTCGATCAATGATTACCCGAATGCTATTACTTACTATGACAGTGCCCTGAAGTTTATCGAATCCGAAACAATCTACAAAAAGGGCGGGAACAAAATGGATACGGCTATGCGGCTGGGACTGAAGCTGAATATGGCAGATATCTATCTTGCGATGCCTGATGTGCAAAAGGCATTGGAGACCTTTGAAGACGTATTGAAAGCGAGCCGCGGTATCAGCAATAAGCGCTTTATAGAGCTGAGCCTGACGGGCATAGGCAAGGCTTACCGGCAACAAAAGATGTTTGCCAAGGCTATAGACTATTTTCAGCAAGCACTGTTGGTATGCCGGGAGCGCAGCCGGTTTGACGATGAAGCTTCTGTACTTAATGCCATGTCTAATACCTATCTTGATTCGGGCAATTACAACAACGCAAAGCAGTATAGCGACAGCGCCCTGGCACTCGCCGGTGACCAGCATTTTCTGAAACTTCTGTCGAAGATATATACAACTGCGGGCAGAGTATGCCTGAAGCAAAACCATCCGGATCAAGCCGTCAGGTACCTGGAACAGGCGCTCGATTATTCTTACCAGAACAAGATACTGACTGACCAGAAAGATGCCCTATACTCGCTATCGGAGGCCTACCAGCAAACAGGGCAGCTGGATAAGTCGCTGACTGCGTACAAGAATTATGAAGCAATCAAGGACAGTGTCATGAATATTGAGAAGACGAATGAGGCGATCAGGAAAGACCTGGAAATAAAATACAAGACTGCTGCAACCAGGCAGGCCGATGACTATAACCGCAAGCTGGACCGCGTCAAGCTGTTTACCTATGGCAGCCTGGCGGGGCTGGCATTGGTGCTGGCGCTTGCGTTTTTCATGTACCGGAACTACAATATCCAGAAGAAATACAATGCGCTGTTATCGAAGGAGAAGAAAAGCAACCTGGCGTTTATAGCTGCCCAGAGCCATGTGCTGAGCGATATTGCACACATCCAATCGCATGAGATCAGGGGCCCTGTATCCGCTATACTCGGCTTTATGCAAGTCTACAATTTTGAAGACCCCGGAGACCCGGTGAACAAGGAGATCATGCACTGGATAGGGGAGTCGGCTACCAAATTGGATCGGGTAGTGCGGAATGTGGTGTCGCAAGAAAACGAACTGAGTTCTGATCATGCTGATGAAGCAGGCACACCCGGGAGCCCGGCTAATTCTTAAATGTTTGTGAAAACTGGCATGATAATTGTACTATACTCATTACTCAGCCTTTATAAGCTCCATTACTAAAAACTCTTCAAACTATTCAGCGGGTACCCGTTCCGGGGCCCGCATTGGTTTTTAAATGCGGGCATAGGCTTTGTACCTGCTATTTTGCTTTTTTACCCGCCGGAATACTGCTTCCTGCTTATCTTTAAGCCATGAATAGGCAAGAGCTTACAGAAAATATTTTTGGCAAGAAATCAGTACTATGTGTAGGTCTGGACACAGATCTTCGCAAGATACCTGCACACCTGCTGCAGCAAGAAGATCCGGTGCTGGCTTTCAACAAAGCCATTATTGACGCTACTAAAGCATTTGCAGTAGCTTACAAGATCAATACGGCATTTTATGAGGCGCAGGGCATTGCAGGGTGGACGCGTATGGAGCAGACGCTCGCCTACATACCCAAAGACATATTTACGATAGCCGATGCCAAGCGTGGAGATATAGGCAATACGTCGGAACAATATGCCCGTACGTTTTTTCATACCTACCCGTATGACAGTGTAACCGTGGCGCCGTATATGGGTGCAGACAGCGTGAAGCCTTTTCTGCAGTTTGAAGGCAAGTGGGCCATCGTGCTGGGGCTTACCTCGAATGCCGGATCGGCCGATTTTCAGCTGCAGCCCTGCGGCGACGAATTGCTTTACCAGCGGGTTTTAAGAACCGTGTCGGGCTGGGGCAGCCCGGAAAACCTCATGTTTGTAACGGGCGCTACGCGTATGGAGCAACTGCAGGATGTAAGAAACATACTACCCGCGCACTTTCTGCTCGTGCCGGGCGTAGGTGCACAGGGCGGCGACGTGGCTACTGTGTGCAACCATGTCTTCACACAAGATGCCGGGGTGCTCATCAATGTATCAAGGGGCATACTCTATGCCGGCCAAGATGAAAACTTTGCGGAAATGGCCTTTGATGAAGCAAAGAAATACCAGCAGGAAATGAGTGCCTACTTCTGATTTTCTGCCCGGTCAGGATTTTATCTTAATCAGAAAATCTCTGGAGAACTTAACATGGTAGCCGCCGCTCCAGCTGATGTGTTGCCATTCAGACGTGGGATTAATGAGCACCGGCGTATCGCCATTGGTGATGGTGACGGGTACGGTAAACCCGGAGTCTGTATTGTTGAAACGGAAGCTCAGCTGGCCATCTTTGACGCCATATTCCAGTACAGGTATATCGGCCTTGCGGAGGTACTGATTGAAGAATGGTGTGAGATCGAGCCCTGCATGCGTGCTAATATAGTCCTCCACCTGCCGCGTGGTAACTACCTGGTGATAAAAATCCTTGCCGAGCCCCCTCAGTATGTTTCTGAATTTATCGTCATCATGGACAAGCATCCGGATCATGTACATGATGGCTGAGCCTTTTTCGTACATGTCGCCCGGCCCCTCTTCATTGACACCGTAGTGGCCAATGACCGGATGGTCGTTCTGGATATTGTTCCATGCGCCGTGGCAATACTTCATGCCTTTTTCCTTGCCCATGGTACACTCGGCAAAGAGTGATTCTATGTAGGAAGTTATCCCCTCGTGAATCCAGTTGTCGGCGATATCGCGGGCGGTAATGCTGTTGCCAAACCACTCGTGGCCGCTCTCGTGGATGATGATGTAGTCGAAGAATTTTCCGTAGCCGGTCATGCTCCTGTCCATGCCCAGGTAGCCCATCATGTATTTGTTGCCATAGGCAATGGCGCCCTGGTGCTCCATGCCCAGGTAAGGCGCTTCTACCAGTTTGTAGCCGTCTTCATAGAAAGGATAGGGCCCCAGCCAGTATTCATAGCAATGGATCATTTCCTTCACGACGGCAAACTGCTGGCGGGCCCGCTGCTCGTTGTACCGCAATGCCCAGAAATCGAGGTCGAGCTTGCCTTTTTCGCCCATCAGCGTATCGTGCCAATGGACATAGTCGCCGATGTAAAAAGTAACGTCGTATGTGTTGATCGGATTTTTGACTTCCCAGCCCGAAAGACCGGTAGGGTGCAATTCAGGCGAACCTGGCTCGAGCGCCCGGCCGTTACCGATGGCATAGTGGCCGGGTACATAGAAGCGGGTTACCATACCGCTGTCGGGCTCGTCCCACTGGGCATCTTTGCATGGCCACCAGACGCTGGCACCCAGGCCCTGGCAGGAGACCGCTACCCAAAGTTTGCCGGTGCTGTCGTGTGTCCAGGTGAAGCCGCCATCCCATGGCGGGCGCACCGCGGCTCTCGGTACGCCATGGTACCAGGCCATCACAGCATAAAGGGCACCCGGTTTAAACAGGTGGAACGGATACGTGACCCACCATACATTGCCTTCCCGGCTAAATGGCAGCGCTACAGATGCCGGGTGGTCGGCTGTTCCCTGCAGGATCACACTATCGAGTATCATTGGTTCCTGCAGGTCGATCTGCATGGAATCAGCAGGGGTTTTGGTGATACTGAACTGTAGCAGGTTGGTACCCGAGATGCTGCGGCCAACGGTATCGAAAGTAACCTGCAGGTCGTAGTGCAAGACGTCCCACCAGTCGCGGCCCGGGCCATTGCTGCCCCGGAGCGTATCGGCATGCGTAAAAGCAAATGTGGTATTTGCCGGGAGCAAATACCACAATATGAAAAGGCAGGTAAGTGTATTTTTAAACATAATTTTTTGCGTAGAAACTATTTATTCATAGAGACCACTTCCACGTCGAAAGCGAGTACGGCATTGGGTGGTATCGCACCACCGGCACCCCTGGTGCCATAAGCGAGGCCGGAAGGCAGGTAAAGCGTAGCGCGGCAGCCCTTGTTGAGCAGCTGAACGCCCTCATCCCATCCGGCTATCACCTGGTGCGCGCCGAGCGTAAAGGTAAATGGGTTGCCTGTTGGTTTATAATTCTGATCCATGTTGCTGTCGAAGCGCTTTCCATCGAGGGTATAGCCATAATACAGCATGGTAGTTTGCATACCTGGTCTTGCATTGTCACCTTCGCCTTTGCGGTTAATGGTATAATACAGTCCGGAAGGGGTACGCGTCGCCTTGATTTTGTGGGCCGCAAAATAATCGGTCAGGATCTTCTCGTCTATGGCTTTTTGGTCCTGGGCGAAAACGGTGCCGGAAAGCAGAAAGGAGGCTACGAACAGCAAACTTGCTAAAGCTGATTTAATCATGATACTGTATTTTTTGGTTTTAGTCTGTGAACAAATGTATTTCGTGTGTACGCGCTTTTATAAAGTCTAATTATCCGCACTGGTTACTTCCACATCAAAGATAAGGACCGAATTAGGCGGAATTTGTTTGCCTGCGCCCTGTGCACCATATCCCAGCCCGGAAGGGATGTAGAGTGTACCCTTGCTGCCAACTTTGAGCAGTTGCACTCCCTCGTCCCAACCCTTGATAACTCGACCCTGTCCCAGCGGGAATGTGAACGGTGTTACATGGTTGAATTTAGGATCGGTGTTAGAGTCGAAAGGCGTGCCATCGAGCAATTTGCCCGTGTAATTCATGGAAACCTTTTTGCCTGCGGCCAGGTTGTCGCCGGTGCCGGGAACAGTAATAGTGTAGTAGAGGCCGGAAGCGGTCCGGGTAGGTTTCAGGTTGTTTTTTGCAAAGTAGTCCTGGAGTAATTTTTCATCCGTTTCGGCCTGCCTGGATGCGTTTGCCTTGGCTTCTTTCTGTTTTTCCTCCATTTCTTTCTGTCTCTTCTCCATCTCCGCTTTCTTTTCCACTTTCACTTCTTCTTCGCTCTTTACAGCAACAATTTCAACATCAAACAGCAAAATGGAGTTGGCAGGCATACCCTGTTTCTCTACTGGTCCGTAAGCCAGCGGAGAAGGGATATAGAATGTAGCCTTTGAACCTGGCTTCAGCAACTGCAGCCCTTCGTCCCAGCCTTTGATCACGTGGCCTTTGCCCACCTCTACAGAGAGAGGCTGCATATGATGGAAAGTAGAATCAACATTGGAATCAAATTTCTTTCCGTCCATATACATGCCGGTGTAATTTACATCGGCGGTAAAACCGGGCTTTATGACTTCGCCATGCCCGGGTTCGGAGACGATGTAGTAGAGACCGGAAGCGGTTTTGAGGGGCTTAAGGTTATTCTTTTTGAAGTAGTCTGCCAATATCTTATCGTCAATGGCCATTTGCTTCGCTGCTTTCTCTTCGTTGTCTTTCTTGTCCTCGGCTTCCGTCTTTACCGAGACCATTTTGATCTTAAAGATCATCTTATCACCTTTTTTAGCGCCGGGGGGCAGCTGGCCGCCCTTAATCGAATCGACAGGGAAACGAACCACGGCACTATCGCCGGCTACCAGGTATACGAATACCTCGGCCGGGTCGCCGGGACCGCGGGGCTTGGCAACGGGAATCGGAACTGGATTGTCGTTGTTTACCTTGCGCGAATCGAAAATGACGCTGTCGCCTACCTGGTAGGAGATGTGCAGTTCGATATGGTCGGTAAGAACAGGTTTCCTTTTGCCTTTTCCGTGGGTGATCACTTTATACTCGAGGCCGCTTGCCAGCAGCGTATAGCCGTCAGGCAGAGTTTTGGTAACGCCTTCTGCAGCCGGCGACTTTGCTGGTGTTTTTTTGCTGGTCTGAGCCACGAGGGCGGAAGCGCCGCCCACGAGCAATACGAGTAATAAAAGACCTGTTTTGAGGGAGCTATTAGGTGTACTGTTCATTTTGTATGCTCAAGAAGTTTTAACGTTTATAGAATCATGCCCGGGCTTCCGGATACTTTATTTTTCAGCAGACATCTGCATTTGTTTATTCTGGCCGGCGGGTTTCACATCGGTGATATCCACGTCAAAGATGAGAACAGCATTAGGCCCGATGTTGGGTGGTGCCTGTTCGCCATAACCCAGCGGGGAAGGCAGGTAGAAAGTTGCTTTGCTGCCTTTTTTGAGCAGGGCGACACCCTCGTCTACGCCCGGAATCATCTGGTGGGCGCCTACAGAAAAAGTAAGCGGCTCGGTGCCATGATGCCCGATGGAAGTATCTACATTGGAATCAAAAGCTTTACCGTCGAGCAGCTTGCCGGTATACTTCATACTAACTGTTTCGCCGGCTGCGATCTGGCTGCCGGTACCTGGCTTCTGTATGGAATAGTACAAACCTGAAGCTGTTTTTTCTGCTTTGATATGATTTTTCGTAAAATAGTCCTGCAGCAGCTGGTCGTCTATCGGCATTTGTTTGGCTGCTTTTGCTTTCATTTCTTCCTGCATGGCAGCGCGTTTTGCTTCCCGCTCTTTGTTGAATTCTTCTTCAGACTTGATAGAAACCACTTTCAGGTTGATGGTGATCTTGTTTCCTTTTTTGAGCCATGGCTGCATTTTCTGTGCGCGTTCCAGCTGATCTGCAGGAATTGATTTGATAATGGTATCGCATGAAATGAGTACGATAGCGCTGTCGCCGGCAGAGAGATAGGGGAATACGGCCTGGAGGTCGCCTGAGTTCTTGACGTCTTCTACTTTGAGTACTCCCGGGCGGCCCTGTTTGTAGGTGTTTCCAAGCTCGGCAGTGTCGGCCTTGGCAACCAGATTAAATTCCACCACATCGCCTTTGGCTGCGTTTTTGCCCTTTACATCTTTTACGATTTTGTATTCGATGCCATGGGTTTTCTTAAAACTCTCATTGCTATTGCAGCCTGTGTTGCTGATAAGCGCGGCGCCAAGCAGGGCAACCGGAATAATCCTTTTTATCATGTTTATTTGTTTTCGTTTATTGTTTTTATCTTTTTTATCATATTATTTAATCCGGGCGTGAATATCGGACAAAATTTTCTTAAAATATACAATTGTATCGGGAAATGTTGTTTTAGTTCTGCCGCCCGAAGCGTTAAAATGGCCGCCTCCGTCGAAATACTGGCGGGCAAAGGCGCTGACGTCGAAATCGCCCTTGCTGCGGAACGATAATTTAACTTCATCGCTGCGCTCGGTAATGAGGGTGGCAAACCTGATGCCCGTAATGCTCAGCGGGTAGTTGACGAGGCCTTCTGTATCGCCCGATTGTGCATTGAACAGGTTAAGGTCTTTCCGCGACAGCGCAATGAGGCCGGCATTGTACTTATGGAAAATTTCCATTTTTTCGATCAGCACATAGCCCAGGAACCGCATTCTGCCTTCAGACCACGAGTCATATATTTCCTCATGGATCCGGGTATGGTCCAGTCCTTTGCTTTTGAGGTTGGCAGCCATCAGGTGTGCCGATGCGCTGGTTGCCGGAAAGCGGAAGGAGCCGGTATCGGTCATCAGCCCGGTGTAGAGGCATGCAGCTATGTCGAGGTCAATGAGCTCGTTGTCTCCCAGCATGTTGATCACGTCGTAAACCATCTCAGCGGTACTGCTCTTTTCGGGCATGCTGATACCGTAGTCCCAGACAGGTTTGGGAAACAAGTGGTGATCAATGAGTATTTTGGGTTGGGTTGCGTCGTTCAGCAGATCTTCGAGGTGCTTGGTTCGGCCGAATTCATTAAAATCGGTGCAGATAATGATCTCGGACCCTTTGAGTGCCTGGGTAGCGAGCGCTTCCTGCTCTTCAAAATTGAGCATGATGTGCAATCCTGGCATCCAGCTGAGGAAGTCGGGAATTTCACCGGGAGAAACCGGGGTTACTTTGTGACCTTTCTTTGCAAGGTAAAGGGCCATTGCCAGCATACTGCCTATAGCATCGCCATCGGGTTTGTGATGGGTTGTGAGGAAGATCTTCTTTGGTTGCTGCAATAACGGGAATGCATCTTGAATCGGCCGCATCAGAAATAGGTCCCCAGGACACCTTATACAGGGCTTTTTTTATTTGGGCTGGCAAAAGTAAGACTTCTTATTTAATATGGTCTTATTTTTCGGCTGTTGGATGGTTAAAATTTTAAGAAAGATCGCTACCAACTGTAAATGATAAAACCTGGCCAGGGAATGTTTCCGGGGCAACAGGATTTTGGCTCGGCACACGGGCAGTACATGATCCAAGCCAGGATGACAAAAAGGATTTCCATGTTTTTTTAACTTTTGAAATTTAAAATTGCTTTACCTTTGCGGCATTATTAATAAATAACACTTATATATGTCGAATCGTACGTTCACGATGATTAAGCCGGATGCGGTAAAAGCAGGAAATATTGGTAATATACTTCAGATGATCAATGCAGGCGGATTCCGCATTGTGGCGATGAAATACCTGAAGATCAGCAAGGAGCAGGCTGAGCAATTTTATGCCGTGCATGCAGCGCGTCCGTTTTATGGCGAGCTGACTGAATTCATGAGCAGCGGACCTATAGTAGCTGCGATACTGGAGAAAGAAAATGCAGTGGCTGACTTCCGCAAACTGATAGGCGCTACCAACCCGGCGCAGGCTGAAGAAGGGACCATCCGTAAAAAATATGCTACCTCCATCGGCGAGAATGCCGTACACGGCTCCGACAGCGACGAAAACGCAGCGATAGAATGTAATTTCTTCTTTAACGGACTGGAGCGTTTCTAAGTAAACAAACTTTGAAAAACAAGTAGCCTCTTCTGAGTAAGGGGCTATTTTTTTGTCATCGACTCTAAGATGTTCCAAGATTGATCCCGCTCATTCGATCTTGCAAAATAAAAAATGCCTTCGCTATATGAAGGCATTTTTTATGTATTGTCTTTTGAAACCGCTTGGAGACGAACTCTAAAACCAACGCGCCCGGTTACCAACAATAGCTGCAATAACAGACCTCAAGCGCTATGCGTGGTACCCTTCAGGGACAGGGTTTTTAGTTTTGTTTGGATGCCATCAGTTTCTTGGCTTCGATGCTGAGTGTAGCATGAGGCACTGCACGCAGGCGGGCTTTGTCTATCAGTTTGCCCGTAACCCGGCAAATGCCGTATGTCTTATTTTCTATACGAACAAGTGCTTTTTCGAGGTGGCTCATGAATTGTATCTGGCGACTGGCCAGCTGTGCCAGCTGCTCGCGCTCCATGGCACCAGAGCCGTCTTCCATGTTCATATAGCGGTTTTCGGTATCCTCTGTGCCGGCTTCATCCTTGCGGGTAATGAGCCCCTGCAGGTAGTTGAGTTCTTTGCGGGCAGCTTCGAGGCGGCTGGTAATGATCTCTCTGAATTCTGCCAGGTCTTCGTCGCTGTAGCGGTACACCGGGCCCTGGCTCTGTACGGGTTCATCCAGAATAGACCTGTAGGTTTCTGGCTGGTACTGGATCATAGTATTTTCTGCTTCCTTCGGTATTTTTGATTTATTCTCCATCCTGCGATGGGCGATAATGACATTTGGTTTCTTTTCAATGTTCCTCGCAGCAGGTGTAGCCATTGGTTTTGGTGCAGCCGGATTTATTTTTACCGGCATCTGTGTTACCGTCAGCTTCTTTTTTACCGGAAGCTTTTTGTCAGCGTGACTTGTGGCTGCTTTCACTGGCACCGGCTTGGGTGCTGGGGGCGGCGTAACGGCCTTTGGAGCAGGAACCGGTTTTGCCGGCGCTGGTTTCGGTGCAGGTGCCGGGGATGCTTTGGGTGCTGGTTTTGCAGGCGCCTTAGCGACTGTTTTTTCGGGTGTTTTTGTTGCCGGTTTAGTGGCTGCTTTAGTTACGACCGGAGCGGCAACGGCTTTCTTTGCCGGTGCAGCCTTTTTATCGGGAGCAGCTTTGGCTGCCGGTGCAGTTTTTTTAGCGGGTGCATTTTTAGGAGCAGGCGTAACGGGTGTTGTATTTTTCTTAGTCACTATCTTTTGGTTATTTGCTTTGTCTGTATTACTGGAATTCTTTTTGCCCGGAGCCGGCGTACTTGCTGCTTGCTTTGCGGTCGGTTTTGCTGCAGGGGTAGCAGCTGCTTTCCCACTTACGGCCTTGGGCGCTGCTTTTACAACGACTTCCTTTTTGGCAGGAGCAGCAGTTTTCGACACAGGAGTTGGTTTTTTGGCTGCCGTTTTTTCAGGCGCTTGCTTGTTGGCCATGGCTTTGACAGGTTTGGCAGTTTTGGCTGAACCTGAAGCAGGTTTTACAGGAGTTGCAGGCTTAGCTGCCGTTTTTTTTGTTATTGCCATGACATTAAGTTGTTTTATAAATATAAATATTTAACGGTATGTCATTAACCTCTATCTGCTCACCATTGTCAACAATTGGTAATATGTTAATGGAGTCCGCCAAAATTTCAGTGCAAATATAGTCAGAAAAATTAATTATTGCACTATTAAGTAGTTTGTAATCCTGAATATTAACATTTATCCTGTCAGTAACTTCCAAACCGCTCTCTTTCCGTATCTTCTGTATCCTGTTGACCAGCTCTCGGGCATTACCTTCTTCCTGCAGGGCGGGGGAAACCGTGATGTCTAGAGCGACTGTCAGATTGTCTTTGTTGGCAACCGACCAGCCAGGAATATCCTCGGCAATAATTTCTACATCTTCTATTCTTATATCTATTGATTCGTTTTCTAATGTTAAAGAAAAATATTTATGCTGTTCCAGCGATGCAATCTCAGCCTGGTTCAGGAGGGTTATTGCAGTGGCTACCGACTTCATACGGGTGCCCATACGGGCGCCCAGGGTCTTGAAATTGGGTTTTACTTTCTTTTTAATGAATCCATCGGCTTCCGTGAGGTATTCTATTTCCTTAATGTTCACCTCGCTCTTGATCAATTCTTCAATTTTAGCTATCTGGCCCTTGATGTGTTCATCCATTACTGGTATGAGCATTTTCTGCAAAGGTTGCCTGACTTTTATATTTACTTTCTTTCTTATTGATAAAACCAGCGATGATATATCCTGCGCCAGCTTCATTCTTTCTTCCAGGTCGGTGTCTATCTCACTTTCGTCAGCCACAGGGAAATCGGCCAGGTGTACCGATCGGCATTTTAGCTTCCCGGTTACTCCGTCCAGGTTGTTAAACAGCCAGTCGGCAAAGAACGGAGCGATGGGGGCCATCAGCAGGGAGAGGGTTTCGAGGCACTCATACAAGGTCTGGTAAGCACATATCTTATCGTGCTCATATTCACCTTTCCAGAACCGGCGGCGGCACAATCTTACATACCAGTTGCTTAGCTGGTCATCGAGGAAAAACTCCATAGCCCTGCCCGCAAGCGTCGGTTCGTAATCATCGAGGTACCCGGTAACCTGTTTTACCAATGTCTGCAGTGCGGACAGAATCCAGCGGTCTATTTCCGGCCGCTGATGCACCGGTATGTAGCTTTCCTTAAACGTGAATTGATCTACATTGGCATATAACGCAAAAAACTGGTAAGTGTTGTAGAGCGTTCCGAAATACTTACGCTGAACCTCCTTAATACCTTCGAGGTCAAACTTTAAGCTATCCCAGGGAGACGCGTTGGTGATCAGGTACCAGCGGGTGGCGTCTGCACTGTACTTCTCTATCGTGCTAAAAGGATCTACCACATTGCCCAGCCGTTTGCTCATTTTGTTGCCGTTCTTATCGAGCACCAGCCCGTTGCTGACTACATTTTTATAGGCAACACTGTCAAATAACATGACGCCGAGGGCATGGAGGGTGTAAAACCATCCGCGCGTCTGGTCGACACCTTCGGCAATAAAATCGGCCGGGAAATTTTTCCTGATATCCAGGAGGTGATGGGGTTCAAACGGATAGTGCAGCTGCGCATAGGGCATTGCTCCGCTGTCGAACCAAACATCTACCAGGTCGGGTTCGCGACGCATGGGCTGGCCACTCGCCGACACAAGGATAATATTATCTACATACGGCTTATGAAGGTCGAGGGCAGCATTGTCTATCACCTGGTTGAGCCTGAGGTGTGTATTTGCCTTTTGAATTTCCTCTGTCAGTTCCCTGATGCTTCCGATACACTTCATGGATCCATCGTCGCTGACCCAAACCGGAAGCGGAGTGCCCCAGAACCGGCTGCGGCTGAGGTTCCAGTCTACCATATTCTCGAGCCAATTGCCAAACCGACCCTCGCCGGTAGCCTTTGGCTTCCAGTTGATAGTCTTGTTGAGCTCTATCATCCGCTCTTTCACAGCCGTGGTCCGGATAAACCAGGCATCGAGCGGATAATAAATGATGGGCTTGTCTGTTCTCCAGCAATGCGGATAAGTATGTTCGTATTTCTCTACTTTGAATGCGTGGCCGCTCAATTTCAGCTTTACGGCTATGTCTACATCCACGTCTTTATAATCCGGCTCGTCTTTGTAATTTTTTACATACCTGCCGCTGAATTCCCCGGTATAGTCGTTGAACTTACCTTCCTTATCGACCATGGTAAGGATGCCGATGTTGTTCTTCTTACCAACACGGTAGTCATCTGCGCCGAAGGCAGGAGCCGTGTGCACAATGCCCGTACCATCTTCGGTAGTTACAAAGTCGCCTGTTATCACGCGCCACGGGTCGCCACCCGCTATGTCGCGGGTATTGCCGTCAAACGGCAGCAGCTGGTCGTAACGTAGCCCTTCGAGTTCGCTGCCTTTGTATTCACCCAGGATCTTCCAGGGCAGTATCTTGCTTTCGGCGGTATATATGGTGAAGTCTGATTCCTGCCCTTCAGGTTTAAAGTATTTGCTGACCAGGTTCTTAGCCAGGATCACATTGGCCGGCGCGTGTGTATACGGGTTGAAGGTCTGAACCAGCACATAGTCTATATTCGGCCCTACAGTGAGTCCACAGTTGCTGGGCAGCGTCCATGGGGTGGTCGTCCATGCCATAAAATAAACCGCACCCGCTTTTTCGGCAGCTACCAGGCCGCCGCCGATGGGCAGATTTACAAATGGTTCCCACGCGTTCCTGGCGGTTTGGTGCAGTGCAGCCTGCAGTGGATTCGAAGGTATGCCATCCGGGTGCGAGGCGGTGAGGCTGAACATAGCGACCACGGTAGTATCCTTCACATCTTTGTAGGTGCCAGGCTGGTTGAGCTCATGGCTGCTGAGGCCGGTGCCCGCAGCAGGGGAGTAGGGCTGTATACTTACGCTCTTGTACAGCAGGTCTTTTTCAAACAGCTGCTTGAGCGACCACCACAAGGTTTCGATATATTTATTGTCAAAAGTGATGTACGGATCGGTCATATCGACCCAGTAACCCATTTTAGCCGTTATTTCTTCCCACTTGTCTTTGTACCGCATCACTACCTCGCGGCACTTCTTGTTGTAATCTTCTACCGTAATTTTCTTGCCTATATCTTCTTTGGTGATGCCCAGTTCTTTTTCAACAAACAATTCGATAGGCAGGCCATGGGTATCCCAGCCAGCCTTGCGGGTTACCTGGTAGCCCTGCATGGTTTTGTAACGGCATACCAGGTCTTTGAGCGTGCGGGAGATAACGTGGTGAATACCCGGCATCCCATTGGCGCTGGGCGGGCCTTCGTAAAACACAAATGGCTCGGCGCCTTGGCGCAGCTCCACACTCTGTTCAAAACAACGGTCTTTTGTCCATTGAGCAAGTACCTGCTGCTCTATGGAAGGCATATTCAGTCCCTTAAATTCCTGGTATTTACTCATGTAAAGTCAAAATTCAAAAGTCAAAATTCAAAAGCCTGAATTTTAACAAAGTACATCCTGTTCTTATTAAAAAATAGGTGCAAAGGTACGGGAAATATTTCGTAATGGGAGGGGGATTTTTTGGGGTCTTCCAGCTAGTGCCGGGGAGTAAAGGCCTTCGGGAGGCGAGTCAGTCACTGCGTGCAGGTAGCAACAGGTCGATCACATGTTACATATTACAAATATAAAATTAAATAAATTAATTCTGTGGTAGCCTTTTAGCATGCATATATATGCCGCCCGGGCGTAATACGGCATGACAGTGGCCAATACACTTAGGGAAGGCCGGGCGGTACTGGTTGGCAGGACGGTGAAACTTCTTATTTAAATTTTCCAAACTTAGTCAATCGGCTGAAACCGGATTCAGGAATGAGCCAGGCCTCATGCTTCGGATTTTTTTTAAGTTTTAATTATTTCCCGCGCTACCGATTTACGCCTATTTTTGTTCCGTCCGGCTCATTTCGGGTGAAAGAAGTTATTGATCAACAAAAACGAGAACGTATGAAAGCAACGATTGAAACGAATAAAGGCAACATTGAAATCGAATTTTTTGATGAGGCAACGCCGAAGACGGTGGCCAATTTTGTGAAACTGGCGGAAGAGGGTTTTTACGATGGTGTGAAGTTTCACCGTGTGATCCGGAATTTTATGGTGCAGGGTGGCGATCCGCACACAAAGGATGACTCGAAAATGCATTTGTGGGGTACAGGTGGACCGGGCTACAAATTTGACGACGAGATCACTGCCTCAAACAACAATGGTATCGGGACCATCTCGATGGCCAATGCCGGCCGCAACACCAATGGCAGCCAGTTTTTCATCAACCTCAACAACAATAATTTCCTCGACGGCAAGCATACCGTTTTCGGCCACGTCACGTCGGGTATGGACGTTGTCAGGGCTATAGAAGCAGTGCCAACCAATGCTTCCGACCGTCCGCTGGAGCCCGTAACGATCCTTAAAGTGGTGGTAGGGTAGTTTTTTTGCGGGGCGGAATCGGCGTTATTTTACGGCGCGTAGATCCGGAAGTCATCTAGCAAAATGTTTTGTATGCCCGACACATCGGCTGGTTCCCAGCGCACATCGGTGATATGCTTCGGGCTTGTATTGCGCGGATGCACGATGGAGACAAAGCCGTTGAGGTAATTGTGACAAAACACTTTGCCGCCGGTATACCATACAAAGTGGTTGTCTTCGCCTACCTGCATGTTTTCGAAGGGGTGTTTTCGCCAGAACTCTTTTTTGTAGGCCATGGTGGCTCCGGCTACCCAGGGCTGCTGGTCGGGTGGATACACATATTTCCAGCTTTTGCCCAGGGATGGCGCGTAAAAAAAGAGCTCCCGCAGGCCGCAAATATCTGCGCCCGTACTAAGCAATACATCGGCCTGGTAGCTGATCCAGTTGGCTGCATACCAGTCGTCGTCGTCGAGGTGCATGATGATTTCGCCCCGGGACAACCTGCACGCAAAGTTTCTTTTGAACCCGATGGTGGGCATTCTGCGCGGAGGCCTGATGTAGCGGATGCCTTTGCCTTCTGGCACCAGGTGCGTCAGCGGCCGGATGCCGTCATCGAGCAGAATCAGCTCTTTGTTGGGATAATCCTGTCGCAGAAAATACCGGATAGCATGCGGTATAAACCGCTCCCTGTTGGCGGTAGGCATGATACAGGAAACCAACGGCAGGGTGGACATCAGTTATTTCGGTTTTGTGGTGTAAGATTCTGGCTGGTCCGGAGCGCTGGTGCCCGGGTGAATTAGGTAGCTCGCAAAACTACTTGCTGTGGTATGTCTGAAAAATGCTCAGGCGGCATCGCCTCTTGTTGTGTTCCCAGCCCTTCGTTGGCAGCATCGCTACCTGCGTAGTCCGAAACGGGTAATCCATCTCCCGGAAATGTTGCCTGACCCATAGCATTGAAGGAACCTAAACTTTGATATTCTTCAGATTTTTGTCCAGTTCCTTATCATACCAATCCTGCAGTTTCTCCTTGCTCTGCTCCAGTTCCTTCAGCAGATTCGCTTTTACGCTCTTCAAATCCTGGTCCTCCTGGTTTTCAAGGGTCTTGGGAAGTTTGTAGCTGGGAACTTTGTTTGCTATTCTTTTTCTTGCGGACATACGGATTCTTTATTCGCCGGTGAGTAATGAAATACAGAAAAACGGAAACGTAAAGATAAAGGGAAATAAATTAATTTCCGTTTCGTTTCGCTGCCTGGAATCTCCATCCGGGCCTGCAGCGTCAGCAGGCTGGATGGTCTTGCAACTGTGGGGAAGGGCGGGCGGTGCTTCAGGCGACAAACTTGAAGAAGCATCCTGATCGCCCGTCTTTTATTTTGCCGAAACAGGAATTACAAATTATTATTTTGTTATTTTTAGGCGCTAACTTCACTTAAATCATCCCGGTAGCTTTTTTTATGAAGCGGCTGTTCCTGCTGTTCTGCTTGTTGCCCTTTATCTCATCGGCTCAACCGCGGCATGGAGGAACTATTGATACTGGTAAAGCGGATACGGCGCAAAACTTATCAAGTATTGCTGGGTTATCAGGACATGGAGGGTGTGCCCGGGCTGCAGATATCAGGATCAGCAAAAATGCCACAGATAGCGGTGAATATGTTACTACGGTAGTATTTTTCCATTTCACTACGGCATTGGATAGTGCGGGTTTTGATACCCTGGAGGGCGTTCCTTACCTGCCGGCTGTGAGACTCACTATGGCGAAAATTGAGCTAGGCCCGGCCGGCCCGCTGGCCGGTATCCCACCCTTACCGGTAATAAGAGCCGATGAACTACCAGATATTGCGATACACGCCCCCGTAGATATAAAGTTTGATGCAATCCCCATGGGAAAAGCCGATACAGCAGCCTGCTCGCTCCGCCTCCCGGTAGCCGTAGCCGATGAACTGGACGACCTGCCGCTCCACCGTGTGCAAATGCTTGCCATGGAGCATGTGCCGGCGGCAAGACTGGAAGTGGTAGCAATCCCTTCGGTCGTGATGCCCGATGAAATTGAAGGCGTTCCGCTACACGCGGTTACGACGATCCACTCCGAAGATATCCCTGTGGGCAGGTTGCAACTGGTGACTGAAATACCGCAGCTGCCCATTGTTATTGCAGATGAAATACCCGATCTGCCACTGCTACCGGCTGTAAGAATCCGCACGGAAGCAATTGTACTCGTCAAGGCCGAAATAATACTCATGCCGCCTAAGAAGGAGGAAGTACGCATGCCGGTCGACGAAATGCACCTTTCGCCAGACGGATACAGCTTGCTCGAGAAGCTGGAAGGATATTCACCCGAACTGTACTCACTCAATGATGGTGGCTTCACGATCGGTTTCGGATTTTTTGTGCCCTATGGCGAAGGAGCCAAATGGAGTAATGGGGTGACCTGGGAAGAAGCCGAGATCATGATCAAAAAGAAAGTGCCGGTATATGAAGACCAGGTAAAACAGTACATCAATGTGCCGCTGACGCAGAATGAATTTGATGCATTGACCATGCTGGCCTACAACCTCGGCGGATTCTCCAAGGCAACCAGTATTGTGAATGATGTGAACGACCAGGTGGAATTTGAAAAGCTGCAAAAGGACTGGAAACGATACGTACATTCGAAAGCGCCCGGGGTAACCCGGGGGTTGATGAACCGGCGCAATGACGAGCTGGAAGTGAGAAAAGTTTCAAACTACCAGCCGCTCCGTAAAATACTCATTTTAATGAACCGAAAATGATGAAACGATCTATATACATCGCAGCGCTCCTGTCTGTATGGTGCACCAGCAGCACCTGCACTGCTCAGTCTGTTGACTCCGCCAAAGTCGTAAACTCCGTGCTCAAGTGTTGGCGGTCTATAAGCCACGAATACGCAACCATTTATGGGCTGGAGGAGGACGAGATAAAAAAATATGCCAGGCAAAAGGTTTGCTTTACCAAAGACAGTGTCGTTATGTACTATGGTCCGTTGTATTCGCCCAGATTTTCGGTAAAAAAGGTCAATGCAGAAGATTATGCGAAGAACAATTTTGATTGCAGCAAAGAGCGCCTGGGCATGTTGAGAGACAGCGTTTATGAAATTACCATTTCGTCTATCAGCCGGTCTGCACACAATGGCGCCGCTCACAAAATGACAGACGTGGTTGTCTTTGATGGCGATTGTATGTACATAGTGCAGGATGGAGTCATTTTTAAATTGTTTGACAACGATGCGAAAAAAGAATCGAGGGGGGCCAACTGAGTGCCAAATGACATGGTAGATATTTGCAACATCTATCACACTTAAGGGCAAATATGCCTAAAGAGGTACTTAGAGGGCTGTCTATCACCAATAGTACCTGCAAAGAAAAATAACAAAATAGTGTGCAATTAGTCGGCCACTTGCAGCCCCTGTTCCCGGATCCTGGTCTGGCCAGCTTTCGGGGAAAGCTCACAGGTCTTTATGGTGATGCAAGTGATACCCTGCCTCCGGTCGCGCTGATGTTGAGCGATTAAAAGTGCTGGAACCCGTTTTGAGAATAAGTTTTATTATTTTAGGAAGCTTAAACCAGGCAAGACCGCATGAGCAAGTTAATCTACGCCATCAACCTGACAATCGATGGCTGCTGCGACCACACCAGCATGGTGCCAGATGATGAAATAATGGCATACCATACGCAGTTGTTGCGCGAGGCCGGCCTGCTGGTTTACGGGCGCAGAACCTACGAACTGATGGTGCCCTACTGGCCTGAAGCCGCTCAAGATCCAACATCGACTCATGCCGAAAAAGCATTTGCTGATGTATTCAACACCATCGGCCGACTGGTATTCTCCCGCTCCATCGATCGCACTGACGATGAGCAAACGAGATTCGTTCGCACAGATCCTGCTGCAGAAATAGCGAGACTGAAACAGGTCCCGGGCAAAGACATGCTTATAGGTGGTGTGTCCTTGCCTGCCCGGCTAATGGAGCTTGGCCTTATTGACGAATATCACTTTGTTGTTCACCCCGTGCTTGCAGGAGCCGGCCGACGGTTGTTTGACGGTGTCAGCCTGCCGGAGCGCTTACAACTGAGACTTGTTGAGTCAAAGATTTTTAAATCAGGAGCTGTCGCGCTTCGTTATACAAACTTGTAAGCAATACAAGGTCGTGACTAACAAGTGGGACCGCCTCGGGCGATATTCGTAACGCAAATTCGTCGCAACAAAGCGTGCTTGCATGTTCTTGCGAAATGAGGTCTTGCCACGCTGTGCCAGCCTGGTTTCGCGCACTATATATCCAGCCATACGACTTTTCTACAGCGAAACAGCTATGCCCAACCACTGTTATTTTATAAACCGGTGAATAGCTTTATCAGCATGATCCTGGAAAGTAGTGTTTTTCAAATCAGTATAAAAACTGCTCTGGTCCACTACGTCCCCCGATAGCTTACCCTCTTTACTCGCATAAAAAACGCCGCTTTTATATCGGTCATCCGATATGCCGTCTACAAAGCGTTTTGCACCTACTTCCAGCTTATGCACCATTCCGCCTATCATCGGAAAAACAATAGGCATCATGAGATTTTTCAGCATAAATTTCATGGGCGGGGGCAAATTATCCGGCGCATTAGTTCCGCCTGTGTTCCCGGGGCTCATAACCACAAATTTGAGGTCAGGATATTTTCTGGCCATTGATAAGGTCCACATCGTTATTGCATATTTTACGTATCCGTATGCCTGCACAGGATCAAAGTTTTTACCAAAATAGGATCCATCAAGAACAGCAGCAAACTCGTCTGCAGAAGAAGTCTTCATCGCAACGGGTTTCATGCCGAGCATCTTTACGCCCGGTACAGCTTCCGCACTGACTGATAGTACCGCTTTTTTTAACTTACCACGTTTTATTAATTCATCTACCAGGATCACATGACCTAAAATATTGGTGGCAGCTAGTTCATTCATACCGGAAGGCGTCATTTTCCCGGCCGTTTTCCCAACCATGCCACCAGCATTCAGAATGATCGCATCTATAGGCTCCTTTATGGTTGCTACTGCTTTTCTTACAGAATCTGCATCAGCAACATCCCCAGTCATAATTTCAAAGATCTTTTTCCCCGTTTCGGCTTCCAGGTCTTTTTTTGCTGCCTCGGCCTTGGCTTGATTTCTGCAGAAAAGAATGACCTTTTTTGTTTCCTGTCTCAGTGCTAGTTGGCGGGCAGTCTCTTTACCAAGCCCGGTATTTGCTCCGGTTATTAGTATGCTTTCGTTCATATCTTTTAATTTTGAGTGGTATTTGATTTTAATTTTGAAAGTTTACTTAGATTTTCTTTTTTGTGATAGCACTAACGTATACAGACCAGTCTGTTTTTTAACTGGTCCAAAAAAAAGTTACAACAATTTCAGGGCACTCCTATGTGCTGCAGCTACTGGCCACGAATCTCCATAGACCTTGCAGGACATGATAGCGCCATCAAATAAAATATAAATGCCATCGGCTAAGCTTTCAGCATGTTGCAATTCGTCTGCTCCCACAGAATCAGATTTTATGATCTCGGCAAACAATGCCCGAAGCCCGTTTTTTTGTTTTCGTATAATATCATACACACGAAGGTTTTCAAAAGGTATCTCTCCCGCAATGTTTAAAAATTGGCAGCCATGAAATCCTTTAGAATTTGTATTGTGCGATAAAAATTCAAAAATGGCAGATATCTTACCCTTTGCGTCTTCTTTTGTTGATGCCACATGCCTGAACCGGTTTATGGTTTGTTCAAACATAAACTCCAGGTAAGCTATGAGCAAATCCTCTTTCGACCTGAAGTGCTCATACAAACTTGCCTTTGCCACACCAGCTTCTTCAACGATCTGATTGATTCCAGTGGCATTATACCCCTGGTGATAAAACAGCCTGGTAGCAGTATCCAATATTTTTTTCCGGGTATCCATCTTCCTTTATGGGTGCAAAAGTAGAGCATTATTCTAAAAACAAACCGTTCTGTATGAATATTTATTTATAACATTTAAAAAATCATTTTCAATTGACGAGACTATTAGAGTCAAAAGTAGAAAGCAGAAGGTCAAAAGTAGAAAGCAATTGCGTAACAAATTAGTGTACTTTCGATCTATCGGAGATTATTGGTATTACTAAAATGGGAATGAAGGTCACAGATACAAGAAAAGTAGATGTTGAACAATTTAAGCAGCCCGTAAAATGATAAACAGCTTACTGAATAGCATACAAAATCTGGTAACTCTAAGCCTGAGCGAGGTTGGAACCGTTAAATCTTTATTTAAAGAAAAGTCTTACAAAAAAGGAGACTTTTTTTTAGAAGAAGGACGAATTTGCAAACACGTTGGGTTCGTTGCAAAAGGATTAATGCGATTCTATATTAATCACGATGGAGAGGAAAAAACATATGGCTTCTCTAAGGAAAATGATTATGTATGTAACTACGAAAGTTTTCTTCCCCAAAAACCATCTACAAAAATCATCCAGGCTTTAGAAGACAGTCTTCTCTTCGTGATTTCATACGATGACCTGCAAATATTATATACGAGCGTTAGTGAAGGCGAGCGTTTCGGCAGGATAGCAATTGAAGCAGTTTTTATACAAATGCTGAAAGATCTCAGCTCATTTTATACTGAAACCCCTCAGCTTCGCTATGAGAGGCTTTTAAAAAACCATCCTGACTTACAGCAAAGGATTTCCCAATACCATATAGCCTCATTTGTTGGGGTAAAGCCGCAATCATTAAGCCGTATCCGCAAAAGAATTTCCAACCAATTGTGATTTATTAACCCAAGTGCATTAATGCCCATTACTGCAAGGGTAGTTTTGTGTCATTATTTAAACGCAAAAACAAAATTTTATGACAACCAAAATTTCTTATGCAGTGGCATTGTTAGTTGGCCTGGGAATGATTTTTCTCGGAACCCGTTTCTTTTTCTCTCCAGAAGCAGCAACAGCAGGCTTCGGCATTCACTTTAATGCCGACGGAGATTACTCCTTTCATCACATGAAAGGCATAAGGGATATATTTTCTGGCTTGCTTTTGTGTGCTTTTGTTTTGCTAAATGAAAGGCGGGCCGTGGGCGTGACCTTATTAGCAGGGGCAATGATTCCGGTTATCGACATGTCTATTGTCTTGAGTAAAAGCTATAACGGTATTGTTCAGGCTATGCCACATATCATTGCTATCACTCTTTGTTCCGTATTCGGAATTATCTTGCTAGCAACTAAAACTCAAAAAAAACGTTATGAAAATATAGGGATACGTTAATTTGATCAATACAGTAGGCACAAGCAAAAAAGTGTGTTGGAATTGAATATACTTCCCGGAGAAAAAACTCCTTGGCATTACCATACCTTGTTTTCAGAAACATTTAGGGTCTTAAAAGGCACTCTCGAAGTAGGGAGAGGTAAAGATATCCTCCATTTAAAACAGGGTGATATTGCCACGATACAACCGAATGAGAAACACTATTATCATAGTGTTTCTGGCGAGGAATGTATTGTAACTACAACGATCAGTCCGGGCAATAAAAACTTTGAACGTTCCCTTTTTATTTAAAAGGACTGGCTAAAGATGGCTTGGCAAGCAGCGCAGGGACTCCGAGAAAATTTTCAGATTTAGTGCTATTCGTCTCCTTAAGTAACTCAAGAATGGTAGGGTTTCAAAAAATAGCCGAGCCAATATTTAATTTCTTTGCTAAAGCTGCTATCAAAAAAGGACATTTGAATGAATTGATACAGAAATATTGTTGATAGGCTGGAGGTTTCTGCTAAAATATAGCATTTCCTTTATTTTCCGTTTCCGAGTCTCCGTCATTAATAGATGTTGGCGGTAACCAGACCCTAACTCTGGTCTCTTGTAGCGAGCCGTAGAGGCTTGGCGTAACACAACTGTGAGGTTCAGTTAACTGATTAGCCGTTGAGGCGCTCTCGAGGTGCCGCCGCCGACACTGGTGAGTGCGCCGGTTGTAGCACTATCGCCTATCCCAAAAAATCCGGCGGATACAACGTTTGCCCATACTTCGCAGCCATAGCAGTCATTCTCTTGATCCCTTCTGGGTCATTGGGTGGCGGTGGTAAAAAGGTTCCGGCATCAGTGGGTTTGCCCATACCAATGAACATTTCCTCCAAGCCGGCCGGCACTACAGTGCAGAGCAGATTTACGGTTTTATCTGTCTTATTTTGAAACTTATGTACGATGCCACCTTTAGGAATGACAACATAAGCGCCCTGCTTAGCAATGTAAGTACCAGCTTCTGACTTAACTTCCACTTCACCCTCCACTACGTAAAAGGTCTCATGAAAGTGCGCATGTGCATGTGGAGCAGGACCGCCGCCCGCTGGTATCAGCATTTCTATGGTCGCAAATTCACCTCCAGTTTGCTTGCCGCTGACCAGTATCCGATAGTTACCTCCAACAACTGATATTGTTTGACCTTCCTGTGCGCCAATAGCTATGGGCGCTACTTTACCGTTGTCCATATATCAATTCGATTAATTACCGTCAAATCTACTTGATATTGTTTGAAAACATCGGCGACGATCCGAAAAATAATATCAAAGTCTGTTCGGAGGCAAATACTATGGTTATTAGATGTTTATATCGGATTATATTAAAATACAAAAGTTCAATTTTAATTTTGCATCGACCAGAACACAAATATTAAATGTACTAAACGTATGAATGAACTCAAGTTAGTGAAAGTTTTCACTAACTGCGGTGATTTCTACAAGGAACTTGAAAAATTCCTTTCGGATAAAGCGATAGTCGATGTTTAAAAAAACGTCGTCGTTAAATTGCCAGATTTCTCCACCAATAGCGGTTTCCAGCGGAGCATAGTCCAATTTTCAGTGCAAGACAGTTCTGAATAAAACAAAAAAGCAGCCATTCTAATGCATAACTGCTTGATTTTCATTGCACAGAATAGGAATCGAACCTGCACATCCTCGCGAACACCAGGTTTTGAGTCGCGCCCCAAAAGCTCCTGGGGCAGTAAAACAGAACTGGCAATCCTGCCGTCAGGCAACCTTGTCTCCCACGACGAGGCTCTTGATATTATTGCGCAGAAAACCCTTCAGGCTTAGGTCTTCATCCAGGTCGGGCCAATGGATACCTGCTCCATTACCGATCAATTGATAATTGAGCAATTGCTTGTCGGTAGCCTGACTGAGTTGAAAATACCGGGAGAGTTTATCTTTTAAAACAAAACCGGTATTTAAGATGATCAGCAAAATATCCATGTCTTTATGTATATCAACCGCCTTTATTTTTATCCCTTCGGAATAAATGAGTTGCTCCAGGGAATCAAAGTTATTTTTTAAAGTGTCCATCCCATCTCATTTTAAATTGTTCGGAAAACTCAAATACAATTACAACTATTTGTTTTACCTCGCTGGCAGAAAAACCATTCAAGTAAGCAATTTCTGTTTTAGGCGATAACCAGATTTTACCCACCGCATCTTCTTTTTCTACATGTACATCCGCGGGTTCGTCATTTTCGTTAGAGTAGAAAAAAAACCAGAAACCATCCGTGCGTAAAACAGTCGGCATCCATCAAAAATAATCTATTCGGATAAATAAAAAAAGCGACAACATGGTTGGCACTCGCCACTCCACGTTTCGCTCTCATCACAATTGTGTGCCCCGAACAGGAATCGAACCTGCACATCCGTGAAGATACCAGATTTTGAGTCTGGCGCGTCTACCAATTCCGCCATCGGGGCAATACTTCAGTTTACACTTGGCAGTCTGCAGTTTGCAGTCTGTACCTTCGGTTTGCAATAGCCAGCTTGCTACAGGCTCTTAACAAGCACATTGTCAACTGCCAATTTTTACCGGGCTGCAAATTTATCAATTCTTTCCTTAATGCGCAACAGGTATTTTTTACGAAAGTACTGATCTTTAATCTCCAGCAGCAACCCCGTCGACTGGTCTCCCTTTTCAAATTTGCCCACCAGGATATTTGTCGCATCGTCCCACAGCTCGAGCTGCTCGTTGAGGCTGTTGATGGCCATCTGGCGGGCATCATCGTTGGCGGGCTCCAGCTCATATTCACTCACTGCCTCGTTGATGTCCATCATGTCCATGAGGAAAGCGGGCGGCAGGGCATACTTTTCTTCATCGGCCAGCAAGTTATGCAGCTTCAGTATATAAGCCATGGTGGCATCCGGGTTCCGGAACGTTTTGTACGCCTCATTATTCATTGCCGAGGTTTGCAGCGCCTTGGCCAGCTCGGGGCCGCCTGCCTGCGCAAAACGGTCGGGGTGGTAGAGCCTGCTCAGCTCATAAAACGTATGTTTTACAGCCACAGGGTCGGGATGAAAAGTAACCGGCAAATGATATAATTCGAAGTAATTGGTCATAAAATTTAATTTTTAAATCATCCTATCCCTTGCGGCACGGCATCGGGTGGTTTATCTTTGTGCAGACTGCCGTGGCTGGCGGTGCAAAACTACGAAAGATGATCCGGATAGGCCTGTTAAGAGAGCGGAAAAAGAACCCGGACGACCGGGTGGCATTCACACCGGCACAATGTGCAAAGATCAATGAAGATCATCCCTATCTTAAAATCGTGGTCGAGCCGTCGCCCAACCGCTGTTTCTCAGATGGAGAATACCTGGCAGAGGGTATAGAGCTCACCGACCACATGGATAAGTGTGATATTCTCATGGGTATCAAGGAGGTGCCTCGGCAATACCTCATCCCGCATAAAACCTACTTCTTCTTCTCGCACACCAAGAAGAAGCAGCCGACCAATCAGGCTATGATGCAGGCCCTGATCGAGAAGAAAATCCGGCTCATCGACTACGAGTGCCTCGCTTACAGCGACGAGCAGCGGATACTGGGTTTTGGCTACTATGCAGGTATAGTGGGTGCTCATAACGGGCTCATGACCTATGGCAAAAAGAACGGCTTATACTGGCTACCCGCTGCCCATGAGGTCAAAAGCTTTAAAGAGCTGCTGAAAGCTTATGAAAGACTGAGACTGCCCAATATAAAGATCGTGATTACCGGCTCGGGCAAGGTAGCGTCGGGCGTGCTGGAGATACTTACGAAACTCGACATCGAAGCAGTGGAACCTACAGACTTCCTCACACACCAGTATGAGTACCCTGTCTTCACACACCTCAAGGGGGCTGACCTGTACGCCCGTAAAGATAATGACCTCTTTTACCGGGACGATTTTCATGCCCACCCGGAGGCTTACAAGTGCCTGTTTTCTTCCTACGTAAACCAGGCTGATGTGCTGATGAACGGTATATACTGGGAAAGCCGGATAGCGCGCCTCTTTGAAAAGGAAGACATCAGGCGGCTCGACTGGCGGCTGAGCGTGATAGCCGACATTACCTGCGACGTACACGGGTCCGTTCCCATCAACCTGGGGGCCTCCACGATTGCCGACCCAGTGTATGGCGTAGACCGCATGGCTGTGGAACGCACCAGGCCTTTCCAGAAGACCCGCGACGTGATCGATGTAATGGCAGTAGACAATCTGCCGAACGAACTGCCTTACGATGCATCGCAGTACTTTGGCAGCCACCTGGAGAAATACATCCTCCCTGAACTCGTGAACCCGGATAGCGACATACTGAAACGCGCCACCATTTGCGAAAACGGCAAACTCACAAAACGGTATGAGTACCTGGCTGATTATGCGTTCCCCGTGCCCACTCCCGGCCGCTAGCGGAGCTATGTATATTCGACCTTCCAGCTCCTTGCAGACTTGCGTTTTAAGCCGCAGCCGGGTTCGTACGACTGCACATATCCCTATTCACCCGCCGGCTTTTCGGCCTTTTTCCTAACCACCAGCCATTCATCAATGTTGACTTTAAAGGGCAGGTTGCCAATCTTGACCGTAGCTTTTTTGTCATTCAGCTCCAGCAACATGCCTACCTGGTGATTTTCCTTGTTTCTCACCAGGTCGCCCACTTTGGGCTTGCCGCCGGTGAGCTCATAATTTCTGTCGGCCTTCCTGGCAGCCGCTGCGTTATTCTGTACCTGTTTCTTCCGGAACAGCACATTTTCGGCAGCATGGATCACATCCTGCTTATTCTCCGACTTTTTCCAGTCCTGGATGATCTGTTTGAACTTGCGCTCGGTATCGCGCAGGTAGTCGAGCTCTTCTTTCTTGATCTTATTCTGCAGTTGCAGGGTAGCATGCTGCTGCCGCAGTTTTTCTTTATCAGTCAGCTCTTCATAACTCTTTTTCAGCTTTTCATTTTCCTGCAGCAATCGGTCGAGCTCCTTTTCTTTATCAGTAAGCCTCACCGACTGCTGCTCGGTCTGGTGCAGCATCTTGTCGAGCTTGAAGTGTTCGCGCTGGGTAAGTTCCCGTGCGCGGGCTATGACCGGGGGTGGCAGGCCGCTTCGCTGGGCGATGGCGAATGTATAGGAACTGCCGGGCTTGCCTATGCTCAGCTTGTAGAGCGGCTCCAGGCGCTCCTCGTCGAACGCCATGGCGCCGTTGAAGATGCCCCTTACTTTGCCTGCCATGATCTTGAGGTTGAGGTAATGGGTGGTAATGATACCGAGGGCGTTTTTCTGCGCCAGATCTTCCACGATGGCTTCTGCAAATGCCCCGCCCAGGTTGGGGTCGCTGCCGCTGCCAAGCTCATCGATGAAGAAAAGGGTTTTGCCGTTGGCAAAATCCATAAAATGCTTCATGTCCCTGAGGTGGGCGCTGTAGGTACTCAGTTCGTGTTCTATAGATTGTGTATCGCCTATCTGTACCATCAGCTGGCGGAAGATGCCTACTTCCGAGCTTTCGTCAGCCGGTATCAGCAGGCCGGCCTGGCACATCAGCTGCAGCAATCCTATGGTCTTCATCGATACCGTTTTGCCCCCTGCGTTGGGCCCGCTGATGACCAGTATCCGGTTTTGCCGGTCGAGGGTGAGCGTCAGCGGGATTGTCGGCTTCTGGCTCAGCTTGTTGTGCAGCAGCAAGAGCGGATGGTATGCCTTTATCAGCTGTAGCATGGGGTGGGGGCTGAGCCGGGGCATATTGCCGTTCATATCCACGGCCAGCAGGGCCTTGGCCCGTATGTAGTCATACAGGCCACAAAGGTTATAATAGCCCTCCAGCGTCGCAGCAAAGGAAGAAAGGTCTTTGGTAGCCTGCACCAGTATGCGCTGAATCTCCCGGCCTTCGGCCCGTTCCAGCGAGAATATCTCAATGTTGAGCTCGATGGTATCTTCCGGCTCTATGAAAACAGTCTTCTGCGTATCGCTTTCGCCATGCAATATACCCTTTACAATGCGCTTGTATTCGGCCAGCACCGCTACTGTCCGCCGCCCGTTCATGAAGCTCTCGGATATATCAGCCAGGTAGCCGGCTTTGTTTAGTTTGCGCAGCACGCCCTCAAACACGCGCCTCGACTCATATCGTGCCTTGCCCAGTTCAGACCGTATCGACATCAGTTCTTTCGAAGCGGTATCGCGTACTATGCCCGCTTCATCGATCACGGTAGTAACGATTTCAGTGATGCGTTTTTCGTACTCTGTTTTACCGGCGATCTCCTTCAGTTTCGGAAAAAGATCCGGGTGCTTTTTGAACCAGAGCAGAATATCCCGGATGTTGATGGCCAGTTTATTGCATTCCAGCAACTGCTCTCCGCTCAGCACACCACCCGGAATCGACAACAGCTTCAGTTCCTTCGTCAGGTTGCGCGTGAAGTCGTTGGGAAAATGGTCGTTGCCGATGATGATGTTTTTAAACTCGCTGGTCTGCAGCAGGTCGCGCTCCATATGGACCAGGGTGGTGTGAAACCTGATATTGGCTACGCGCTCGCGGGCCGCATCTGTGCGGCATTTTTGCATCAGCAGATCGCAAACTTTGTTGAACTCCAGGCACTCATCGGCATTGGCCGGGTATAATTGCATCATGGGTTATCCTGGAACCTTTTAAATATCATGAATCACCTTTTCTTTAAGCCTGCAAATTTATTGCCAATTAACTAATTTCTCCCCACAACCAGTTCCTCTTTCAGAAACACGCCGGTGAAGCTCGCCTTGATTCGGGCAATATCTTCAGGCGTGCCCGAACCCACAACTTTGCCGCCGCCGCTGCCGCCCTCAGGGCCCATATCGAGTACAAAATCAGCTACCTTGATAACGTCCATATTGTGTTCTATGACGAGTATGGTGTTACCCCGGTCTACAAGCCGGTTTAGCACAGCCAGCAGGTGCTTGATATCTTCGAAGTGTAGTCCGGTAGTGGGCTCATCGAGTATGTAGATGGTCTGCCCGGTGTCGCGCTTGGAGAGCTCGCTGGCAAGCTTCACCCTCTGTGCCTCGCCGCCACTCAGCGTTACTGCGCTTTGCCCCAGCGTCACGTAGCCCAGCCCTACATCCTGCAGCGTTTTGATCTTGCGGTGCAGGTAGGGTACATTCACAAAAAACTCCACGGCTTCGTCTACGGTCATATTCAGCACATCCGATATAGATTTGCCCTTGTACCGTATCTCGAGCGTTTCACGGTTGTAGCGCCTGCCATTGCACTTCTCGCACTGCACATATACGTCGGGGAGGAAGTTCATCTCAATGACCCGCATACCGCCGCCCTGGCACTCTTCGCAACGGCCGCTCTTTACATTGAAAGAAAACCTGCCGGCTGTATACCCCCTTATCTTAGCCTCCGGCACCTGGCTGAAAAGCTGCCTGATTTCATTGAAGAAGCCGGAATAAGTAGCCGGATTGCTGCGGGGCGTGCGCCCGATGGGGCTCTGGTCTATCTCTATGACCTTGTCAATATGCTCCAGGCCTTCCACTTTGCGGTAGGGCATGGGTGCTTGCCGGAAATTTTGATAGCAGTGCCTGCCCAGTATGGGGTAGAGCGTCTCATTGATGAGCGTGCTCTTGCCACTGCCCGATACGCCCGTGACGCAAATAAATGTGCCCAGCGGCAGCTTTACAGATACGTTCCGGAGATTGTTGCCGGTAGCGCCTTCCAGTATGATCTCCTTGCCATTGCCTTTGCGGCGCTCAGTCGGCACTTCGATATTCAGGGTATGATTGAGATACCCGGACGTGATAGTATCGAGCTTCAGCACCTCCTGTGGCGTGCCGGAACTTACTATGCGGCCGCCATGCATGCCCGCTGCGGGGCCAATGTCTATCAGGTGATCACTGGCCAGCATGATGTCTTTGTCGTGCTCCACGACCAGCACACTGTTGCCGCCATCGCGTAGGTTTTTGAGTGCCTTAATGAGCCGCTGGTTGTCGCGCTGGTGCAGACCTATACTGGGCTCATCAAGTATGTAGGTGATGCCTGTAAGCTGCGAGCCGATCTGCGTGGCCAGCCTGATACGCTGGCTCTCGCCTCCACTCAGCGTGCGGGTGGGTCGGTCGAGGGTCAGGTAGTGCAGGCCCACATCGAGCAGAAAGTGCAGCCGGTCCCGGATCTCTTTCAGTATATCTTTCGCAATGGTATTCTGCTTGTTGCTCAGCCTCGTTTCTACGCCCGAAAACCAGTCCATCATTTCCTGGAGGGACCCTGCCGAAAGTTCAGAGATATTGCGGCCATCGAGTTTGAAATACAGGCTTTCTTTCCGGAGGCGCGCTCCCCTGCATTCGGGGCACGTATTGAGCTCCATAAAACGCTCCGCCCAGCTGCGCACACCTTCCGATGTGGTCTCATTAAACCACCGCAGGACCATATTGACAATGCCCTCGTAATTGTGCTGCACCACCTGCTCGTGGTAAGTATCGGCTCCCTCGGTGGTGTAAGTGATGACGCCCTCCTCGTTGCCGTACAGCAACAGGTTGAGCTGGCCGGCTGGTATGTCCTTGATGGGTTTGTCGAGCGGAATCTTGTTTTTCCTCGCGAGCACCATGGCCATCTGGAATGCCCATGCATCACGCTCACCGCCCAGGGGGGCGATGCCGCCATCGGTAATGCTCTTATCCTTGTCAGGCAGTACCTCGGCCATGTTCACCTGGTATATACTGCCCAGGCCCTTGCAGCGGGGACAGGCTCCGTAGGGAGAGTTGAACGAAAATGTGTTGGGCGAAGGCTCTTCATAGCTGATCCCGGTATCAAGGCACATCAGCGTTTTGCTGTACTGCGTGATGACATTGGTCTCGGCATCGGCTATGAACATCAGTTCCTTGCCGATCTGGAGACACTTCTGGATGCTCTGGCTGAGCCGGCTTTGCCCTTCGGCATTGACAGCCAGCCGGTCTACAACCAGCTCGATGTCGTGGATCTTGTAGCGGTCTAGCTGCATGCGTTCCTTCAGGTCGGTCACCTCGCCGTCTATACGCACCTTGATATAGCCCTGCTTGCGCAGTTGCTCAAACAGCTCGCGGTAGTGCCCCTTGCGGCCGCGCACGACCGGTGCCAGCAGCAGTATTTTCCGGCCATTAAAGTTCTGCCTGATGTGCTCCACGATCTCTTCCTCGCTGAATTTGACCATTTTCTTGCCCGTATTGTAGGAGTAGGCCTCCGCAACCCGGGCGAAGAGCAGGCGCATAAAGTCGTAGACCTCTGTGACCGTACCCACAGTGCTCCGCGGATTGCGGTTGGTGGTCTTCTGCTCAATGCTGATGACCGGGCTGAGGCCGGTAATCTTATCGACATCAGGCCGGTCGAGGTCGCCCATAAACTGGCGGGCGTAGGCAGCAAAGCTCTCCATGTAACGCCGCTGCCCCTCGGCAAAAATGGTATCGAAAGCCAGTGAACTCTTGCCGCTGCCGCTGATGCCCGTTATGACCACCAGCTTGTTTTTGGGTATGGTTACATCAATGTTCTTCAGGTTGTGCACGCGTGCGCCCAGCACCTCAATATGGCCTGCATCTGTACGTTTATGGATTACTTCACTGCTCATTCAGCGCAATTTACGGATGAAAAACGGGATTGGATGTATGGGCAAATACGAGATAACTATTGGGGGCTTGAGTGCAGCCCTGGGGTCCCGGCTGATTTTCGTCTTTGAATATATATTTATGTAAATGCGTGAGGTCGCCCTGACTTTTGAAAATACCAAACAACGATCACTCGGTCCCTGTCCGAAAAAATCACAGAATGGTTGCTGAGTATCAGCCGTTCTAACGTTAACTACAGGGCACAGCTCCATTCATGGTCGGGGTTTACGATTGATGACATGAGTATTCTTAAAAATGCACTTTTGCTGTATGCGTTGCCAGCCACTATGGATACCGCAATCGATCCCGGATTTGCCGCCGGGTCTACGATGGCTTGCGTACTGGAGAGTCTGGGTAACAGAAATCCGCCAGGGTCGTGTTTGAAGTCAGTCGACCTGGCGGGCAGTGCCTTTGCTTATAATAGCGTGCTCAGGTTAGCACATTGCTTGTCTGTGCAGCAGCGCGCCTGCGCCCTAAGGCCTGCGCAGTCAGCCGGGCGGGCACCGCTACTACTCAGCTCATAGCTACCCGTTCCCAAACACTGATACCGAGGTATTTTCTATCTTTGCACTATGGAACTCAACCCGCTTACTGCCATCAGCCCTATAGACGGGCGCTACCGCAAACAACTTGATTCGCTGGCTCCTTACTTTTCGGAATATGGTCTTATCAGGTACCGCGTCAGGGTAGAGGTGGAGTATTTTCTGTTCCTGGCTGAGCGGAAGATCATCAAACTGCCGCCCCGGCTAAAGCCAGCCAAACTAAGGGCCATCTATGAACTCTTTACCGAGGAGGATGCCCTCAAAATAAAAGCCACCGAGCGCATAACCAATCACGACGTAAAAGCGGTGGAATACTTCCTCAAAGATAAACTGAACGAACTGGGCGCGGCCGACCTGGCGGAGTGGGTTCACTTCGGGCTTACCTCGCAGGATATCAACAATACGGCCATACCGCTGCTCTGGAAAGAGTCGCTGGAGGAGCAGTACCTGCCGCTGCTGTTCAACATGCACCTGGCCCTTTACCGGCTCGCCAGTGAGTGGAAAGACATACCCATGCTGGCACGCACCCATGGCCAGCCCGCATCGCCCACCAGGCTGGGTAAGGAGCTCATGGTATTTGTAGAGCGGCTGGAAGGGCAGATCGAGCAGCTGATGAACGTGCCCTTTGCAGCCAAATTCGGCGGCGCTACCGGCAATTTCAATGCGCACCACGTGGCCTTCAGCGAAATTGACTGGCAGAAGTTCGGCAACGATTTTGTGAACCGCAAACTAGGCCTGGAGCGCATGCAGTATACTACCCAGGTCGAGCATTACGACAACCTCGGCGCGCAGTTCGACGCACTCAAACGCATTAATACCATCCTGGTAGATTTTTGCCGCGATATGTGGCAATACATCAGTATGGAATACTTCCGCCAGAAAGTAAAGCAGGGTGAAGTAGGCAGCAGCGCCATGCCGCACAAGGTAAATCCCATCGACTTCGAAAATGCCGAAGGCAACCTCGGTATGGCCAACGCCCTCTACGAGCACCTGAGCGCCAAGCTGCCCGTGAGTCGCCTCCAGCGCGACCTTACCGACAGCACCGTGCTGCGCAATATAGGCGTGCCGCTCAGCCACAGCTACCTCGCTTTGTGCTCCATAGAAAAAGGCATGGGGAAACTGTTGCTCAACAGGGATAAACTCGATGAAGACCTGGAGCGCAACTGGGCTGTGGTAGCCGAGGCCATACAGACCATTCTGCGCCGCGAAAACTACCCAAAACCTTACGAGGCGCTGAAAGAACTTACACGCGGCAAGGCCAGCATCACCCGGCATGACATACACGACTTTATAGAAACCCTCAAGGTAACAGCTAAAGTAAAAAAAGAGCTGAAAGCCATCACACCGCAAAACTACACAGGCGTTGAGTTTGGAATATAAGCTTTTCAGCTTCATACGGAGTGAATACAGCTGGCAAATAGCCGCCGCGCCTGTGATGCGCCGCTCAGCGTGCCGCAACAGTATATTCAGGCATTTCAGGGGTGGTCGCGGCGCTTTTTTTTGGCGCAACCACGGGTTCTTGAAAAAAATAGTTGCCTACCCGCGTATCTTATTCCGGATCCGGCTAATAGTTTCGAGCGTGAGGCCCAGGTAAGAGGCTATATACTTGAGCGGCACCCGCTGCAGCAGCCCCGGGTAATAGCTGGTAAAATAGGCATACCGCTCTTCCGACGAGTGCTTGCGCAGCAGGTACTGCCGCTCCTGGCTTTTTACCAGGTAGTTTTCGGTGATTACCCTGGCTACAAAATTCAATTCGGGGTAAAGCCTGTACAGCCCTTGCAGCTGCTGGTAGTGTATCCGGGCCAGGGTAGTGGGTACCATCGTCTCTATAAATTCGTAACCCGGCTTGCGCGAGTAGAAACTTTGCGCTGTAAAAAAAGATGTTTCCTCTATAAATAGTGAGGTTACTTCCTCTGTTTCTTTCACATAGTACATCCGCATCACACCGGCTATCACCAGGTAGATATGCTGGCATGTTTCTCCATCCTGCAGCAGCACCTGCCGCCTGGGCGCTTCCAGTATCTCAAAAGCCCGGCCCAATGCCTCAGTCACTTCCTCGCTCAGTGGATGTATGCCCCGCAGGTATGCATAGAGTGTTTGCAGCATCGTCGCATAAAGTTAGGCAGTACCAGGCCAATTTAGGCCATCATGCATCCACCTCGCTGTCGCTTGTTGAAAAATCGTCATTCATTTGACGGAAATCAAATAAATTCCTGGCCGGTCCCGATTTTGATATTTATCAAACATTGCCAGCCTGCAGCCAGATACTTTTGACTCATTAATCAAAAAAGATAAAAAATGAAAAAGACATGGGTTGTCATCCTGTTATTGGCGGCGCTGCCCGCCGCGGCGCAGCAAGTGGGCCATAGCCACAATCGGTCTGTTCACCACGCTCCTGACACAATGCAGCCTCCCTGCCACCGGTACGGATTGTGGTACACACCCGTCTGGCATTCCACCATTATCGACGGACTGGGAGTAGGTGTTTTTGCAGCGCCCGCTGAGAAAAATGAAACGCTCACAGTAAATGGCATAAGTATCGAGGCCGATCCGCTGCCGCCCTTGTTCTCCGTCTGGGCTACCGTCGAAATCCTGGTCCGTAGCCCGGAGATACTCCGCAACAAGCATAAGGAAAGAACAGACTCTGCAACGAAGGCAATAAAGCACAAGTCCGATTCGATGTACCAGGGTACCACTTTGTGGGACAGGCGCCAGGATACCCTGGTCAAGGCCCGGATAAACGGAATCAGCATCAGCACAGGTATCACCGAGAGCAAAACAACCGTAACTGGCTTGGCCATCAATGCTATCTGGGGGCTCCAGGACCAAATGAGAGGTGTAGAGGTAACTAGCCTGGTAAATCTTCACTACAGCTTCACTGGTCTGATGGTGGCCGCAGGCAACAGTACTACCACCGGCAGGGGCGTGCAGATAGGCATCTACAATCGTTGCAGGGAGGGGCGCCTCATCCAGGTAGGCCTGCTCAATAAGATCGGGAAGCGTACGCTTCCATTTATCAACTTCAGTTTCCGGCATCGGAAGCCCGCAAGTTGATTCCGCGCTTTCTCCCTGCAACGGCAGGCAGTGAGCTTAAGTAACAGCTATTGTTGCTATTTTAGCGGTTCAATAGTAGCCTCTTGAAAAATCTGCCGCCCGCGTTATTAAGGGATCTGCACCAATGTGCACGGTTCGATGAGGAAGCCTTCATCGCTGCTCACAATGCCGTGCCAGTCACTTCAGTACGCATAAACCCCGCCAGGGATACAGGCTCGTTTGCCGGTTACCCGCAGGTGCCATGGTGCCCCGCAGGGCGATACCTGGCCGAGCGTCCCGTCTTTACGCTCGATCCGGCATACCATGCCGGCGCCTACTATGTGCAGGAGGCTTCTTCCATGTTTACCGGCTACCTGCTCACCCAGGTGCTCGGCGGAAAAAAAGGCCTGCGGGTGCTCGACCTCTGCGCAGCTCCCGGTGGCAAAAGCACGCACATAGCCTCCATACTCGATCGCGAAAGCCTGCTTATATCCAACGAGGTGATCCGTGCCCGCGCTACCATACTCGATGAAAACATGACCCGCTGGGGACACATGAATACCTGGGTCACCGCCAACGACCCACGCGATTTTGGCAGGCTGCAAGGCTATTTCGATGTCATTGTCGTAGATGCCCCGTGCAGTGGTTCCGGGCTGTTTAGAAAAGATGCCCGGGCGCTGGAGGAGTGGAGCGAAGCCAATGTAAGGCTCTGCAGCGAGCGGCAGGAGCGTATTCTGGCCGATGTTTGGCCCGCGCTCAAAGAGGATGGCATATTGGTCTACGCTACCTGTTCCTACTCCCGGCAGGAAGACGAAGATATGCTCGATTGGCTGGCTGGTACCTTTAGCGTTTCCACTGAGGAGGTGGCTGTGCCCGGCGGCTGGGGCATTGTTACCGTGCAGTCAGCCCGGGGGCTGACAGGCTACCGGTTTTTCCCCGATAAGCTGGAAGGTGAAGGTTTCTTTATCGCCGCACTCCGCAAAAAAGACCACACGCGGCAAGAGCAATATCCTCGGTTCCGAACCGGGCACGATGCCAGGATCGGGCAGCTTGCCGGGTTCCTGCTGGCCGGTGCCGACCAGGTTTTTATCCCCACCGGCAACGAGGAGCAGAGCGCCATGATGCCGGAGCACGAAAAAGACTGGCAATTACTCCGGAAGCTGGTCTATTTTCGCAAAGCAGGTATACGGCTGGGCAGCGCTGCCGGCAAAGACTGGCTTCCGGCACACGATGTGGCGCTGAGTATCGATGCCAGCCCCCTGCTGCCTGGCATAGACCTCGACCGCGAGCAGGCGCTGCATTTCTTGCGCAGGGAAGACTTCGGTATGCCCGGCCTCCCGCGGGGGTGGCTGGTGGTTCGCTACCAGGGCCTCGGCCTGGGCTGGATCAAGTCGCTCGGAAACCGGGTCAATAATTACCTGCCTAAGAACTGGCGCATCCGTATGGAAATCCCCGACATGGATTGAGCACGTGCCCAGGCCCCCTGTGTTAAGTATATCGCAATATTACCGCCGCATTTACCTAATCTTGCTGTCTCTTATTATATTTGTCCTTTAATGTTGTATAAGCACGAACGAAACAATTGAAAGTATGACCAGGGTATTCTTAATGCTAGTTTTAGCTTTTACCGGTTTTAATGTACGAGCCCAGGAGCCCGATAGCCTCAAGGCTATCCGCAAAGACGGCAGTTGGGCCATCCAGTACACCGTAAAGCAAGGTGAATATATCCGCATGCTGGCGCTCCGGTTTTCGCTCTCCGAAGGCGCTATCCTCAATGCCAATGAGCCCGAGACTATTAAGAATATGGTGCCCGGTTCCGTGATTGTCATTCCCGTTTCCGCCGAAAATTATTATACAGCCAGGCAGCCCTTTGCCAATCTCAGCGAGCTTTATTATACAGTCGGAGAGCGCGATGAAATTGGTATACTCAGCACCTACGCCGGCGTTACCAAAACACAGATGCGTAGCTGGAACAGCCTCAAGGGCAATACGCTGCATCCGGGCCAGGTGCTGTTTATAGGCTGGGTAAAAATGATTCCCAAAGATACATCCAACCCCGCAACCCTGCTGGCATACCCATCCAAAAAGAAAAAGCCGGTGGCAGATACAGCCAGGATTGCCCCCTCCGGCGGACTCGATACGGTTTATGCGCGGCAAACAAGCAATGGCATGAATGTACTCACTGAGAAAGGAACCGCCGTATTCTTTGAGAAGGCTTCCAGGAGCAGTATCATCCCGGCATTTCATAACACAGCCCGCCGGGGTACCATCATAAAAGTGTCCAATCCCGGCAACGGAAAAATCATTTATGTGCGTGTGCTTGGCCCCATCCCCGAAACCAAGCAATTTGCCAATTCCATTATCGGCATCAGCGAAGCCGGCAAAGAAGCCCTGGGCGTAACCGACAACAAAGCATGGGTAGAGCTGTCCTACTCCCCTAATTAATTGTTCGCAGCCACACTCATCCCCTTAAATAAGTATTAGTTAATAATAAAATTTTTATTTATACATAAATAATTGATAATTAAAAATTAAAAATTAATAATTAACAATTAATCATTAATGAAGGTTCTGGTCATCCGTTTTTCTTCCATAGGCGATATCGTGCTGACCACCCCCGTAGTACGCTGCCTCCGCCAGCAGCACCCCGGCTGGGTTATACACTTCCTCACCAAGCAGTCGTTTGCTCCGTTGCTGGCCTACAATCCGCACATCGACAAAATATTTTACCTGGGCGACGACCTCGCCGCTACTACCGACCAGCTCAAGAAAGAAAAATACGACTGCATCATCGACCTGCATCACAACCTGCGTACCCTGCGCGTCAAGCGTGCTCTGGGCGTTAAGAGTTACGCATTCGACAAGCTGAATATAAAGAAATGGCTGCTCACCAACCTCAAGCTGGACCTCATGCCCGATAAGAGCATCGTAGACCGCTATTTTGAAGCCATAAAACCGCTGGGCGTCACAAACGACTGCAAGGGCCTCGACTACTTCCTGCCCACCGACAAAGCCCTGACCAATAAAGATATACCCATGAGCCACTGGGGTGGTTTTGTAGGCTGCGTCATCGGGGGCTCATACGCCACCAAGAAGTTGCCGGTAGCCCGCTGGAAGGAATTCTGCGCACAGGTACCGTTTCCCATCATGCTGCTCGGCGGGCCTGAAGACCTCAGCGAAGGCCTCGAGATAGCCGCCGCCGACCCGGTAAGGATCTATAATTCCTGTGGCAAATTCAATCTCAATGAGTCGGCCGAACTGGTGAAGTATGCGCGGGTCATTGTTAGCAACGATACCGGCCTCATGCACATTGCCGCAGCCTTCCGCAAGCCCATCATATCCCTTTGGGGCAATACTTCACCCGCTATGGGCATGTTTCCCTACTATGGCTTTAACAACCTGCGCGAGCGCGTCGCGCCGCAATCCTTCACCCTCGAGAACAAAGCGCTTAGCTGCCATCCCTGTAGCAAACTGGGATACAAAAAATGCCCAAAAGGCCACTTCAGGTGCATGAACGACCTGGATATGCAGCTCGCTGCCACGCAGGTCATGAAGTATTGGCGCGATGGCAGCCAGGCCTGATGCTGGGTTCTGGGCAAAATAGGAAGGACACGTATAGAGATATTCGCTTCGGAACTTTGGGAATAACCTTTCGAAATAACCCGCTCGTTTCGCCGGGTCTAGGGCCTTAGAAAAATGCATTCCATTTTATTTGGAAAACGAATGATTCTTGACTATCTTTGTTCCAGCTTTGCACGCATAGAACTCACTTGGCTAGGGAGGCTTCAAACCGGTCATCGATACCTGGTCTGGCATGCCGGGCTTTTGCACAAATTTTTGCACACTTCCGCAACAAGTGTGCAATTTTCAGCTCGTAAATTACTGAAAATCAGTAAAAATGTGTGCAAAGAAAAAAAACGGAAGGGTGTGCAATTTAGTCAATGAAATTTGAAATTCAGTCAATCAGGCATGTCACGTTCCACGCAATCATTTTTGCACACTTAGTATTAAAATGTGCAAAAATCAGGAATCAAAGTATTGACGATCAATAAATTTGTGTGCATATTTTTTTTACTGCGCAGGTGTGCAAAATGTTTAGATGCCGCCTGTATGCTCAGCTAAATTTTTCGGCGCGCGGCAGGCTTACAGTTTTTTGCTAATTTTAAAATAGATTAAACGTCTATGCTCCCTGGCCCTTACGAAAAAGTACCGCTTACAAAAGAAGAGCAGGAGACACTGCTTGAAGTATACCATGTGCGCCGCAGGATTTTAGGAGTGGTCTATTTTTTCTTATTGGTCACGGCCTTGTTCTACGCCCAGAAAATTGATGTGTACGACCGCTACACCGGCAAGCTCTCTTCCCGGTGGGAAGACACGGCTGACGGAAAATTTATCAGCAGGCTGGGTATGAAATTGTTGAATTTCACCTTCTTGGGCGGGGCTATAGCAGCTACGGGTGTCTTCTTCTGGTTCAAGCGGGTTTATCCGTTGAAAAAGGACGCAGATTCGGGAGTCAAGGAAAAAGTTCCGTTCCTCATAACCCGCAAAGAATACTTTCCGCTCACCGGCCAGTTTTATGTAGCCCTCGACGATCCCGATTACCTGCACCACGAGATTGACGAAGAAACCTATTACAATTGTGTCGAAGGCGGCTATATCTATATTTACCGCGCAGCTAAATCGAAATTTGTTTTTGAGGAAAATGGCAGATTCACCATTATGTAACACGGGTAGCGCCTCAATAATCCAGGCAATCAAACAGCTCCTTGGGGATATCTTTGTAGCAAATTTAATCAATTAAACTAAGACAAATACTTGCCAACAATGGGTACCCGCCGCCCGATACCAAAGGCTTTGGGCGACACCCGGATGATGGGGCAAAACTGGTTGCGCTTGTATTCATTGGCATCGACCATCTTCAGGATCCGGCTCACGAGCGTGGGGTTATGGCCCATCTCCACCAGCTCCTTGGGCCCCTGCCTCCGCTCTATGTACTGGTAGAGTATCGGGTCCAGTATGCTGTAGTCGGGCAGGCTGTCGCTGTCTTTCTGCCCCGGGCGCAGCTCGGCGCTAGGTGGCTTCGAGATGATAAGGGCTGGTATGATCTCCCGCTCCCGGTTGATGTAGTGCGCCATGGCATACACTTGCTGCTTATACAGGTCGCCCAGCACACCCAGGCCGCCGGCCATATCGCCATACAGCGTACCATAGCCCGTGGCTAGCTCGCTTTTGTTCGAAGTGTTCAGCAGTATATACCCGAACTTATTCGCCAGCGCCATCACCAGCGCACCCCGTATGCGGGATTGCAGGTTTTCCTCGGTCACGTTAAACGGGAGGTCGCCGAAAACTGGCTGCAAAGCCAGCTCAAAAGCATCGTAAACACCCTTGATGGGGATCACGTCATAGGCGTTCCCCAGGTTTACAGACAAATGGGTCGCATCGGCTACAGAGTGGCCGGAGGAGTATTGGGAAGGCAGGAGCAGGGCGTGTACATGCTCAGCGCCAAGGGCCTCGCAGGCAAGCGCAAGCACCACAGCACTGTCTATGCCTCCCGAGGAAGCCACGATGGCCCGCCGAAAGCCCATCTTGTGAAAGTAGTCGCGGATACCGAGCACCAGTGCATCATGTATCTTGTCAGTATGCTTGCCGGGGTCAAAGGTTTCGGGTGTCAATTTCACCACGGGTACACTGGCGGCCGGCCTTACGATCTCTTCGGCAAATCCACTGCCGGTCCAGGTTACCGACTGCAGCGATTCGGCAAAGTAGGGCATTTCGGTCACCAGGTCGCCACTCGCATTCATCACCAGGGAGCCGCCGTCGAATACGATTTCGGTCTGTGAGCCTACCGTATTGCAATACACCATGGGGACCTGGTACTTCAGTACGTTCTTCTTAACGGTGCCCTTGCGCCCGTCGGCATGCACATAGTCAAATGGCGAAGCGCTGAGGTTGATCATCAGGTCAGGGTGGTGCCTGATGAGTTCATCCATCGGGTGGGTGCGGTACAGCGGGTCGTCTACCAGGTCCCAGATGTCTTCGCATACGGTTACGGCCAGCTTATAGCCCCTGAACGACAGGATGTTCCATTCGAATGCCGGTTCGAAATACCTGTATTCGTCAAAGATATCATAGTTGGGCAGCAGCGTTTTGTGGGCCACACCCTTGATCTCTTTTTCATAGAGCAGGTAGGCGCTGTTGAAGAGGTTTTTCCCCTTCATCATCGTGTTGCGCGAGGGAGCGCCTACCAGTACCCCGATGGTGTCGGCCGCCTCCCTGATCTTATCAACCGCCGCCAGGGCACCGGCTACAAAGTCCTCGAACTCAAGGAAATCCCTCGGAGGATAGCCACAGACGGCCAGTTCGGAGAAAACGACCAGGTCACCTCCCTGCTTCTTGGCTTCCGCTATGGCTGCCAGTATTTTAGCTGTGTTGGACTCAAAATCTCCTATATGGTAATTCTGCTGGGCAAGAAATATTTTCATTTATGTGGTATAAGATGATGCTGCTAAACAGGTGCAAAGTTATTTGAAGTGAACCGATTATTAAACCTGCAAGGAGGTTTTGAAAAATCAACGATATTAACATAACATTGCAGGAGTATTGTATGTTCAACTTTATTTTATATTTATTTATTTGAGGCGCCTTTTTTTTATAGCATTATTTGCCCATTGCTCTGTCTTTGCTCAGACCATTACGACCATTGCCGGTAATGGAACCATAGGCAGGGGCGGCGATGGGGGACCCGCATCTGCTGCACAAGTATTTTATCCGTTTGGTATTGCTATCGACAAGTCGGGCAACTTATATATTGCCGACGATTACAACTATTCAGTCAGGAAGATAGCGGCGAATGGAAAGATCAGCCTGCTCGCTGGGGGGCCGCAAACGGGCTACGGAGGCGACAACGACGAGGCTACCGCAGCCCAGTTTGCCGAAATCACCGGGGTGGCAGTAGACAAAGGTGGTAATGTTTTTATAGCGGACAAAGGCAACAGCCGTGTCAGGAAGATCAATACCAAGGGTGTGGTTACCACCATAGCCGGCAATGGATCAGACGCTTTCAGCGGCGATGGCGGCAAGGCGGTCTCTGCTTGCCTGGGCACCGGCCCGTCCGGAATCACGGTCGACAATTCCGGCAATATTTTGTTTACAGACAACGCTTCCGTTCGTAAGATTAGTCCGGCTGGCATTATTACCCGCGTATCGGGCGGCGAAGAGCCCGGTTTTAGTGGCGACGGTGGCCCTGCTAGTGCTGCGGCAATGAGGAAACCCAAAGGGCTGGCCCTGGATACCGCCGGCAATATGTATATCGCCGATTATGATGATAACAGGGTTCGCAAGATCAGTAAAGCCGGCATCATATCCACATTCGCGGGAAACGGCTATTCCTCCGAACCTGGTTTTGGAGCATTCTACGGCGATGGTGGCCCCGCAACCGATGCCGAACTCTCGGGGCCGACTGCGGTAGTTGCTGATCCTGCAGGCAATGTTTACATATCCGACTGCAACAACCACTGTGTCCGCAGGGTAGACGCGAACGGAATCATGACCACAATAGCCGGAACCGCAGTTAACGGATACAGCGGCGACGACGGACCGGCAACGGCTGCCCGGTTTTTAAGTACGGCAGGGCTGGCAATCGATGCGGCCGGAAACCTGTACATCTGCGATCCCGTAAACAACCGGATCCGGAAAGTAAGCCATGTGGCCGTTCCGGTGCCACCCGTAGCACCCCATAAGTGATTTCCTACCTGCGGGTTGGATCCTCAATGGTCATCGCGTTTTGCACAGAGTATTTTGCCACGTTGGGTTACAGATGCTTGATCTAATATCGCTTAAATATCGGTTGTGCGTTTTACAGCTTACAGGCTGCAAAGGAATGCCATGGTATCGATGCCATCTGCATAGTCACTGAGACCAGGTTTTTGCGAGTCGCCGAATGGCACAAAGCCATGACCTATGATCGCCTGAATATCGGTTCCGGTCAACAGTTGCCTTACCAGTTCGTCCCGGTTATCATAATACCGGTAGTGCAGCACGCTTACAGCTGAGAAGGGAAGATCGTTCTCTACCATCAGCAGCGATTCGTTACTCATGTACGGAATCCGGTTGAGGAGGTAGATGGCCAGGTGATAGTCGTAATTGTTTTTGTACTTGTTCAGGTCAGCATACAGGTTGTGCTTCCCGAACAGCCTCAGCAGTCTTGCAAAATCGTAATCGCGGGGCACGCAGACTTGCGTTACATTACGGCATCCAAGACCGTAATACAAGTATACGTCATCGGCCAGGAGCTCCAGTTCTTCGTCGGTTTCCGAGCCATCAAGTATGGCCACAGAAGTTCGGTTCTGCCGTATGATGTGGGGGTACTTGCCAAAGTACTGCTCGAAATACCGGGCAGTGTTATTGCTGCCGGTAGCTATATATGCGTCGCAATGATTAAGCCTTTCCGATATCAGTACCTGCGTGGCAACGGCCGGCTCCCATTCGGTAAGTTTCTGCACCAGCTGCGTCAGCAGTACATCGTCTTTTGAAGATAACTTGATCATCAGCCTGTGCCCGCTGATGAAGCCGCAAAGAAAGTCATGGAAACCTACCAGGGGGATATTTCCGGCCATAACGATGCCGACTGTAACAGGTGTCCCGGGGAGTTGATACTGTGCCGCCCATTTTTCAAGTTTTCCGGGCTCCAGCAATGACTGTGTTATTTGCTGAATGGCCGTTTGGATGTGTTCTGCGGTAAACCAGGCGTTGGCTTGTGCGGCCCTGATCTGTGCCTCCTGCCAGGCCGCTTCGTCGGAAGCCATATAGACGCCCAGGCGAACCATTAATGCTGTGCGTTGTGCCGGCGATATTGTATTGCCGGTGTATTCAAAATCTGTCATGAACCAGTTTTTTACTTTAATTTTTGCTGTACTTTTTATTGCGAAGTTGTAACTTTGTGCCCGGAAAATCTAAATTAATATTCAATACTTATGGCTATAAAGATCACAGATGAATGTATAAACTGCGGTGCCTGCGAACCGGAATGTCCTAATAACGCGATTTATGAGGGTGGGGTTGAATGGGCAATGGCAGATGGCACCACCGTAAAAGGCGCCTATACACTTATGGATGGCACTGTAACCGATGCTGCTGCACCCCATGCCCCGGTATCTGTAGATGTATATTATATCACTCACGATAAATGCACAGAATGCCAGGGTTTTCACGAAGAGCCCCAGTGTGCAGCTGTTTGCCCTGTTGACTGCTGCCTGCCCGACGAAAATTGCGTGGAAACAGTGGACGAACTGCTTGCCAAGAAAGCTAAATTACACCTTTAAAGCATCGGCAATCTGGTTGGTAGGCCGATGATCATGCCGGGCGTTTTACCTATGCCAGCTATCATCGGTTCTTTTTCCGATCAGGGCATCGAGCGAGTCGGCCAGTTGCCGCAGTACCGGCGGGCCGAAATTGGCGTTGTTGATTTTTTTGACTGAATCGGCATACCTGATCGTAAAGATCAGGCCGGGGAGGTCTGTGGCCATCGCTTTATAAGTGTTTTTGCAGGTATCAGTCCGGTCGCTCATAGTTTTGCTGAAAATGGAAGCAGCCCTGCTGGTCCCGAAGTTCTTCTTGAGTATACCGGTATCAGCCGTATTTCTATATGCTGTGTAAGTGGCCTGCCCGTCTTTGTCCAGCTCTATTACGTAGACCGGGCATTTACCAAAGCAACCGGTTCGCTGCATGGTTATGGATTCTATGCCGGGGCGTGACCTGGATCGTTTTTTGTGTTTGTGATTTTTTGCCAGTGCCACACCTGCTGCCAGTAATGCGATCATTATCAATAGTATATGCCTCATGGCCGTGATTTTGTTCCAAATATACTGGTATAATCCCATCATACGCCGCTGCCAATTCTGTTAATATCGGGGACTTCACGCCTTTTTTTATTTTCTTTGGGACTGATTTTTTTATTTTTCGATAAATACAGCTGATGACCCCCGCCGAGGAAGAACAGGAAATATACTACCAGCTCGCGCTCGATTTTGTACCCGGCATAGGTGCCAAAACCGGCCGGGCATTGCTTGAAAAGTATGGCAGCGCAGCTGCGTTATTTCGTGCGCCCCTCAAAGACCTGAAACAGACCGATGGCGTGACCGAGGTGAAAGTGAAAGGTTTTAAGGATCCTGAAATCTTGCGTAAGGCAGAGTTCGAGCTGGAATTCGTTCTGAAAAATGGGGTTAAAGTTTTATATACCGCTCATAATTATCCCAAACGCCTGAGTCACTGTGCAGATGCGCCTTTGTTGCTTTTTTACAAGGGCAATGCAGACCTGGACGCTGCCAAAATAGTCGCCGTGGTGGGCACCCGCAAGAATACCGATTACGGTCACCAGTTGTGTGAAGAACTGGTGAGCGGCCTGCAACAGCTGGACGATGTGCTGGTCGTAAGCGGCCTGGCATTGGGTATAGATGCGATAGCTCACAAGAAATGTGTGGCATTGGGAACTGCCACCGTAGGGGTATTAGGGCACGGGCTGGGCAGGATATACCCCTTTACCCACACGGCCCTGGCTACCCAGATGGTGGAGCATGGCGGCTTGCTCACAGAGTTTATTTCAGAGACCTTGCCAGACAGATCCAATTTCCCGATGCGAAACCGGATAGTTGCAGGCATGAGCGATGTGACAGTGGTGGTAGAAAGTCATGTGACCGGTGGCGCACTTATCACAGCCCGGCTGGCGAGTGGCTACAACCGGGAAGTGGCTGCCTACCCGGGCAGAGTGCACGATTCGCGCAGCACCGGGTGCAATGAGCTTATCAGGACCAATCTTGCGGCCATGATTACCAGGCCGGAAGACCTCGTGGACCTGATGAACTGGAACAAAGAATTGAAACCCAAAGCAGTGCAGCGGCAACTCTTTCTTAATCTATTGCCGGAGGAGCAAAAAATTGTCGATTTGCTGCAGACCCGGGACAGTGTACATGCCGACGAACTGTACCATCATACCGGCCTGGCCAATTCGCAGCTGGCGGCCACTCTGCTGCAACTGGAGATGCAGGGTATCATCAAAACGCTGCCGGGCAAGTTCTATCGAATGTATTAAATAAGTTCATTCCCGGGTTGCACGAGCCAAATGCACGAAGATATTCCGGGTACTATACGGACTTAATCAAATCGGTTGTTTTCTTGATTTCTTCCAGGGCTCCGAATAAAATATCCAGGTCCTGCTGGGAATTAAAACCTTGCACGGAATACCGCAGGAACACATGATTCTCCTGCCGCATTACCGGAACTTCGATTTTATAGCGGTCAAAAAGAAGGTTGTGCAGCTGCTCCGGCTGGTCGGTATGAACTGGTACGCTGCACATCTGGCCCAGGAAGGTATCATCTACCGGGCACACGGGCGCCGAGTCGAGCAAGGCGCAGAATCGCAGGTAATTGTTTCGTGCCAGCCCGCGGCAGGAAGACGCGACTTCATCCCAGTGGTGCTCCTGGCGGAACGCGATGGCTTTGGGAACCGTAAGGAAAGCCGAGAAATCGCGGGTGCCATTCATCTGGTGGTAATCAAGGAAGCGGGAATGCGACGGGGCCGCACTCTCATAGCCCCAGCTGATGATGACCGGGTCAAACAAGTCCTGGTATTCTTTCTTGACATACAGGAAAGAGCACCCCTTGGGTGTCATCATCCACTTATGGCAGGCTCCTGTATAAATGTCTGCTTTCAATGCCGACAGATCGAGGGGGATATGCCCCGGAACATGGGCGCCATCTACAATGGTGAGCAGTCCCAACTCCTTGGCTCGATCGCAGATCTCCCCGACCGGCAGGCGCAATGCCGTGCTGCTGGTGATCTGGGAGATGAAGATGGCTTTCGTTTTTTCACTGTATCCTTTCCAGAATTGCTCAAGAATGGCTTCTTTCGACGTAACGGGCAGCGCAATGGGCTGGCGTACATACCTGGCCTTGCTCTTACCGCAATAGTAATTCCAGGTTCTGTCCATCGCCCCATATTCTATGTTGGTCGCCAGTATCTCGTCGCCTTCTTCCAGTTTCAGGCTTTTGGCAATGATGTTGATGGCATAAGTGGGGTTAGTGACATACACCACGTCGTCGGCATCGCAATGAATAAAAGATGCCAGCGCCTCACGGGATGTTCTCAGGTAATGTACTCCGTCTACTGCTATGTAGCGGCAAGGCTCTGACTCCAGCACGCGTTGCCAATGCTGGTAATCATCGAAAACGGGTTTCGGGCAGGCCCCAAATGATCCGAAATTGAGATAAGTAATATCGTTGTTTAGCAGAAATTGCGACTTCAGTTGCTGGGAATTGGTCATGACGGGAAAATTGGTGTAAAGTACGGAGTTAAATGTAAACCGGGGTCGTTATTGTTTCCTTTTTACGGGGATCCAGATATCCTCTTCAGAATCCGGTTCATTGTTTTTATACTGGTCGCCCAGGATCTCGAAATGCTCGCGCTGATCCACTTCATAGCCAGATGCAGGCAGCCACCTTCTGAAAATGTACTCAAAAGACGCACGCCCTTCACTCGCCGGGCCGTTGTGGCGAAACACCGCATACAGTCCGCCCGTGATAGTATGGGCACTCATGCCGTCCGGAACGAAATCGAAATCAGGCACTTCCACAGCTGCCCACTTCGTAAATAGTGTGTCATACTTGTAGTCTGTAAAGTCCACGACGGTATCATAGATCTGTACACTGAACAAGTCGCGCGATACAGCGTTCCTGATCTCCTTCCTTACGGGCATGAAGCTACGCCACAGTTCATAAGTCCGGTCGTGCATCAGGCTCATCCGGAGCCATTTGCTTATGAGTTTTTTTTCTGGAAGTACTTCGATGCGGTATTGCAAGGTGGCTAATTTTCAGGTTAACGGCTCACCCGTCTTCTGCAGGGCATATTTTACCAGGTAGTAGAGCGGGAAGCCAAGGACAAAGAGGATAAAGCCGGTAATGGCAGCTACCGGGTTGGCATAAAAAACGCTGATGTTTACCGCGAGGTAAATGAGTATGAAAAAAGCAGGCAGGTAAGGGTATCCCCTTATTTTGAAAATGTTTCCAGCCTCTCCATTTTTCCCGGCGCGGTATCTGAGTACAAAGATGGCAGCCGCCGCCGTTATCAGGCTGATGCTGTCGAAGAACATAACATGCTCGAGTATCCGCTGAAACGACGAGATGAAAAACAGCGTGATAAATATGAATGCACAGAACACAGTGAGCGCAAATTCCTGCACCTGGGTTTTGTGGTTGAATCTTTTAAAGATAGGCGGCAGCACTTTATCTTCTGCCATCGCAAAGTAGATACGCGGATTGCTCATGATAGATACGTTGACATAGGCCATCACCGAAAGAAACATGATCACCGACACCAGCCTGAATGCAAAACTGCCAAACAGCATACCTGTAATATCTGAAGCAATGGTGGTGGAGTGGGCTAGGCCCCGTAAGCCCAGGATTCTGATGTAGGAGTAGTTGACACTCAGGTAAACGATCAGGATGATGGTGATACCAAAAAAAATAGCCCTGGGCATGGCGCGGCTGGCATTTGGTATGTCTTTGCCGAAATTCATGGTCTGCTGGTAGCCGCCATAGGTGAAGAATACCGGGATGAAGCACATGGCAAATGCCCTGAACATATCTGCCGGAGGCTGGTTTTGCAAAGTCGTTTCAACCGGTGAATGATCGCCTGCAACAAAAAATACCGCACTGATCAGGAGTACCAGCATACTCAGTTTGACCAGCATCAGGCCATTGAGCAGTTTTGCACTGACTCTGATGCCAATCATATTGATGACGTACAAAAGCGCGAGCGATGAAATAGTGATGCTTTTGATGGCCAGGTCGTGGTTCGTACGGGGCAGCAGGATAGGTGCAATATATTCGGCTCCCATGATGGCAACTCCCGCTGTAGCAGCCGCATTGCTGATTACCACGATCCAGTTGACCATGAAGGCAAAACATGGGTGGTAACAATGAGAGAAGATCTTGTAAAATCCACCCGCTACGGGGTACCGCGATCCGATTTCAGCAAACGTGAGCGCTCCTATGAAACTGACCACTGCGCCCGTTATCCAGGCCAGGAAAAATATTAGTGGCGTTCCGGCTTTCTGCGCTACTTCGCTCGGTACCCTGAATATGCCCATGCCGATCACCAGGCCTGCAACGATCATCGTCAGATCGAAAGTGCGCAACTGCGGTTTTATTTTGTCTTCCTTTGGTCCGGCCATTTTGCTCAGTTGTGAAGGTTATAAAGCTAAACAAATGATGGTGAAAATAGGGTTTCCGCAGAAACAAAGTGCATGTAGTTACATTTTAGGCATCCGGCCTTGTTTTGTCCCGGTTTCTATGGCTCCAGGTCGGCGAGCGATAAGGCAGCATAGTCGCCGATTTCTTCACCTAGCCCGGCAGGCACTATTTGGCAGGCATTGCAGGCGTTGGGGAGGGTTTCCCTGCCGATGATGTCCCGGATATATGGCTCAATCAGGGGTTGCGCCCGGACATAGATACCGCCGATAATAATGAGCTCGGGATTCAGAATGTCTATCAGTACCGACAGGCCCCGGGCCAGGTATTGCGCGCAGGTTTTGTATACATCGATCGCCGCTTCATCTCCCGCAAACGCCGCGTCGGCCACTGTTTTGGCTGTAATGGCCGGCAGGTGATCCGGGCCGGCACAAAAAGAAACAGCTCTGCCCGACTGCATGGCTTCCCGCGCCCTGATCTGTGCCAGCTGGGCAATACCATTGCCGCTGCAGAAGCCCTCAAACGAACCTGATTTCCCGAACCCGACCGGGCCGATCTCCGTCAAGCGGATATGCCCGGCTTCACCGGCGCCATCGCTGGCTCCCGAATACAGGCGGCCATTCAGAATCAGTCCTGCGCCCATGCCCGTTCCAAACGTCAGGAACACCAGGTGGCGGTAACCCCTGCCCGCTCCGAATTTCCATTCTGCAACCGCACAGGCATCGGCATCGTTCTGTAGTATTCCCTTTACTCCAAATCGATGTGTTACCATATCGGATATGGGGACATGATCCCAACCGGGCAGGTTGGGAGGAGAAAGTATAATGCCCGTGCGGCTGTTCAGCGGGCCGCCGCAGGCAATCCCTATCCCCGTTAAGTCGCTTTTTTTGACGCCCCGGTCGTGCATCAGAGTCTCTGCCGTGCTAAATAGCCATTCTATCTGCTCATATACCGGAAGACTTGTCGGCACAGCCTCACGGGCTGCTACTGACAGAGTCCCGTCGCTGGTTTTTTCTCCCAGGATAACGGCGCACTTGGTGCCTCCTATGTCAAATCCCAATAGCATAAGCAAAAGTCTGATTTATACAGACAAATCTATTCCAAATTTTGTCACCGCCCACAGGAGGTAAATGCCGTAGCGATGGAGTGAGCGGGATAACTGCCATTTTTGAGTAGGGCAGCGGGCGCCAGGATAGGCTGCAATTTTTGAGTTCCCCGTAAGTTGTCAGTTCCTGTATCTATCTTTAGCGCCAAAAACATACCATGTCTTTATCTCATTTCAGCAACAGCCTGCTCGATACTCACAAACTGGAACAGCTCAAACTGCCCAGGGTTGCCATTGTGCATACCGAATGGAATGATAAAATAGTGCGGGAACTCAAAAATGGCTGCGAAAGTGTCCTGCACCGGTTTACAGGCGAGATACTTGATAACCTCGCTGTTCCGGGTTGCTTTGAGTTGCCGTTTGCATGCAGGCTTTTGTGGGAGCATTATAGCAAGAGAGATGTCAAGCCCGAAGCTATCGTTGCGTTTGGTGCAGTAATCAGGGGAGGGACACCCCATTTCGAGTATGTTTGCAAAGCCGTGACCGAGGGGATTTTGCAGCTGAATATGTCCCTGCCGGTACCAGTTATTTTTGGTGTCCTTACCCTCGACAACGAGGAGCAGGCATGGGAGCGGCTCGGTGGAATAAGTGGCCACAAGGGAGAGGAAGCCGCCATCACCGCCCTTAAAATGATACACATCAGCAGGAGCTTGACCCAGGGTGCTTGAGGGCAGGTGTCATTTCGGTAACAGGGAAAAATGGTTTGCTGCATGGCTGCAGTTATCTGTTCTTATCGTACCCCGGTGCAGTCCTTGGTGGCGGCTTTTATTGGGGTGGTTCCACAGTGAAATAAACTTTTCTGCCGTCGATCAGGCAGTAGGGTGGTTCGAAACCAGGCATTGATGTGGCCCTGATGTATCGTTCGGTTCTTTCCTTGTCCCAGCCCAGCTCTATGATTTTCAGTTGGTCCATTTCATTTCGGAAGTGCAGGCTGGTGCCGTAAAGAGCCACGAGTTCCTCCTGCGGAACCGGGTCATAATCGTTGGCAACTATTTTCGGGAGTGTGTTCTTAAAGAGGCGTGCGGAGGCACTGCGGGTGAGCTCGTACAGGTCATGCACCCAGCAATCCCCCGGAATCGGGAAGCGTTCCTGGAAGAGGATGCTGCCGTGGTCGATCCGGGTATCTATCTGGTGTATGGTTGTGCCGAATTCTGTCTTGTTGTCCAGGATCGCAAATGAGAACTGGTTACTGCCGCGATACTCAGGTAGGGGTGCCATATGCAGGTTTACAGCAATCTGCCGGGCTTTTGCGATGTGCTGCTGATTCAATATGCGGTGGTATTGTACAGAATAAAGGATGTCGCATGCTGGTATGTTATCCGGATGATCTATCAGGGGTATCCCATGTTTCGCCGCCAGTGCTTCCAGAACATGAGCGCCACCGAATTCCCGCCTCGACTGGGTGAGCACCCCGGTAATCTCAAAATGCAGCTCTTCCCGCTGGCCGATCATCCACTCCAGGCATTCGTACCCGATTGGTTTGGACCCTAGGTATATTATTTTCTTTAAAATCATATGTAAAAATAAGAATTTATTTGCTCTAATTTCGCGAAAATGTCGGCTCGCAAGATATTCATCATTACCAACCGGGTACCTTATCCATTGAAAGACGGGGGCAACCTTGCCATGAATGCCCTTATAGAAGGTTACCGGGAGGCAGGGTGGATCGTTTACCTCTTGTCCATGAATACTACCCGCCATTTTGTCGATCCGGGTCAGTTGGCGAATCTGTTTAGAGATATCTATAAGTTTGAATGGCTGAAAGTCGACAATTCCCTGAGCCCGGTCCGGATCATAAAAAATTTCTTGCTGAGTTCTGAGCCTGAACATGCTGAGCGTTTTTACAAACCGGAATTTGAGGATAAGATCAAGGAAATTATTCGGTCCTTCCAGCCTGACGTTATCCAGGTTGAAAGCGTATTTTTAACCGGTTACCTGCCGGCTATCCGCCAAAATTCTGCAGCTCTGACCGTCTTGAGGATTCATAATGTGGAATTCCAGATATGGCAAAGCCTTGCCCGGAAGAGCCGGGGCCTGAAAAAAATCTACCTGGATAAACTTGCAAAGAGAATCAGGAATTACGAAAGGTACGCATGGAGCGAGTTTGACCTTTTGCTGGCTATTACTGAAAAGGATGCCAACCTGATCGCCAGTCTCGAGGATGTACGCGAGATGGTCGTAGCGCCCTTCAGTGTCGACACACGGCTGCAGGTACCTGCGCAGCAGGCCAGGTGGGTGGGTTACCATATAGGTGCCATGGATTGGATGCCGAACCGGGAAGGGATGTTGTGGTTTCTTAATAAGGTGTGGAAACGTGTCCACAAGGCAGTTCCTGCATTCGAATTTTTCTTTGCCGGGCGAAATATGCCCGAAGAACTGAAAAAGATTCAATTGCCCGGTGTGCATTGTGCCGGAGAGGTTCCCGATGCCGCGGCATTTATTGCCGACAAGAAGATACTCATTGTGCCGTTGTTCAGTAGTGGTGGTATCCGGGTAAAGATACTGGAGGCCATGGCAGCCGAAAAAATCGTTATTACTACCAGGGCTGGGATTAAGGGCATAGAAGCCAGGTCAGGGGAGCAGTTCATCCAGGTATCAAGTCCTGATGATTTCGCACGGGCAATTGCCTGGTGCCTCGGGCATGTGGCTGATGCCGAGCGAATAGGCCAGCGTGCCAGGCAATTAGTAATGGAAAAATATGATAACAGGGTCATTATGTCCAATATCATTCGGGAAATAGAAATTCTCCTGGCATCCAAAGCCTGATTTGTATAGAATGTCTAAATAATTGATTGTTAATTTTCAACATGTAGTATTCATTTCATTTGATTTTTGACGTGCTTATTTTTATATGTTTATTTCCATGTATTCCTCCAGTGCCGTTCTTTAATAATGTAGTTACATGTATGTAGGGGTGTTTATTTGGTTTTCCTTAACAAATGTCTGAACGTCAATTGATTAGAGAAAATTAAATTTCCCTGTTTTCCGGATTCCTGACTAAAATCATCTTTTGACCGAGCTAATATCATTTAATTGCAGTGATATTGAAAATACTTTTGCCATAATATTTGAATGCAACCTGAAATGAATCATCCGTTTAGTGAGACTTTATTGCCTCTTATAGAAAGATTGGATAAATTGTACTATGATAATCTGATTGTACTTTGCAGTGCAGCTCAAAAATATGCCCAAAAATTAAAAGACCTCGAGGCCAATAGCAGTACTTCCCAGTATGTATCCCTCTGCTTGAAGCTAGTAGATGAAATACAGTCATTAATAGCCATCAAAAAAGAGCATTTTATCCCATATGCGCTCACAATGTTCGACAAAAGCAACACGGGTCACGATTGCAGCAGCTGCCAGGGCGGTTGCAACCTGCACCACGACATACAGCTTAAAGACATGAAGCAGTCGCATATGCAGCTGAAGGACATTATTTACCGCGTGCAGATGGTGGCGCTGCCGCTGTATTCCGAGACCATATATCCCGATGTGTACCGCCTGCTGCGCAACCATATGGCCCTCATAGAAAACACACTGACCGAACTGTTTTCCCTGGAGGAAACCCGATTGATACCCAAAATTATAGAGGCGCAAAAGACAATCAATGCCAGAGCTTAAAACAGCGCCTGTTTCCAGAGCCAGAACAGCGCGACAAACCGATACCGGTTGTTATCATTGCGGCACCCCCTGCCTGTCCAATAACATAGCCATCGCTGATAAGGTGTTTTGTTGCGAGGGCTGCAAACTTGTTTATGAGATCATAAACAACAATGGGCTATGCGATTATTATAGCCTTCAGTCACACCCCGGGCTGGCACAGATAAAATCTATCCGGTCTGACAAATATTCGTACCTCGATAATGAGGACATAGCCAGGCAACTGTACAAATTCACCAACGGGGAATACACGATTGTCACCTTTTATATTCCCGGGGTGCATTGTTCTTCCTGCATGTGGCTGCTGGAGCATCTGCACCGCGTAAACAGTCATATCAGTGAAAGCAGGCTCAATTTTACTACCAAAGAGGTCACCATACACTTTGACAAGAGCAAGATCAGCATCCGTAAAATAGTAGAACTCCTGGCTACTATAGGCTACGAGCCATACATAAGCCTGGAAGAAACAGATAAGAAAAAGACGAAGAACTACAACAAGCAGCGGATATATAAACTGGGTGTAGCCGGATTCTGCTTCGGCAATATTATGATGATGAGTTTTCCCGAATACCTCTCGGGGAGCTCTGGCTTTGAGCAGCAATACGCCCACCTGTTCCGGTATCTTAATTTGTTGCTCGCCATTCCCGTTTTCTTTTACAGTGCTTCCGAGTTTTTCTCTACTGCCTGGAAAGGTCTGCGCCAGCATACGCTGAATATAGATACACCCATAGCACTGGCCATCGTCATTACCTTTGCCCGCAGTGTATTCGAGATTGCAACCAATCATGGAGGCGGCTACCTCGACAGCATGAGTGGTATCGTTTTCTTTATGCTCGTAGGCCGGGTAGCCCAGGAGCGAACCTATAAATCGATTTCGTTTTCAAGGGATTACAAATCCTACTTCCCGATCGCGGTAGATGTGGTTACGCCGGAGGGAATCAGGAGCAAAAAGCTGCAGGAACTCAAGGAAAATGACATCGTCCAGCTGCATAATGACGAGATCATACCGGCCGATTCCATCGTCCTGAGTGGTAAGCCCTGTATCGATTACAGTTTTGTAACAGGCGAGCGTGAGCCCGTGACCGTAAAAGAAAGCGAACAGGTATATGCCGGCGGCAAGCAGGTAGGCGAGCAGATTATTATCCGTATCCTGAAGCCCGTCGCGGGCAGTTACCTGACCTCCCTGTGGAACCATTACGCGTTTACCAATAACAAATCAGAAAAGAATGATGCCGACAGCGTGCTGCATAGCCTCAGCAAGTATTTCACCTGGATACTCCTCGGCCTGGCGCTCTGTACAACCATTTTTTGGGCAATCAACGATCCTTCTAAAATTATAGGAAGCGTTACGGCTATGCTGATTGTGGCCTGTCCATGTGCATTGCTGTTGGCTGCCACCTTTACCAATGGCAACATGCTGCGCATATTCAGCAATAACGGCCTCTACCTGCGCGACGCTACTGTGATAGAACAGCTGGCGAATATAGATCACATCGTTTTCGATAAGACGGGCACCGTAACCGAAGGTAGCCAGAATCATGTCACCTGCACGGGTCATCAGCTATCGGAGGAGGATCGGAACCTGATTTATTCAGTAGTAAGCCCCAGCAAGCATCCATACAGCAAAATGTTGGCCGCATGGCTGGGCAAGCGCAACCGGGTGGTGATCCGGGAGTGGGTTGAGATACCCGGAAAGGGTATCAGGGCAATGGCAGGTCCGGTGGAAATAAGGGTTGGGTCTGCCGAATTGACCGGTGTTGACAAGGATGCATTGCACAACGACCAAACCGGTGTCTATGTACGGATCGGAGAAAACGTTACGTCTTTCCATTTTCAATCTGTATTCCGGCATGCGGTGCCGCAGCTTATTCCTGAGTTGAAGAAACGTTTCAAATTATCCCTCCTCTCGGGCGACAACGACGGGCAGAGAGCGCTCGTAGCCGATTTGTTTGGCCAGCAGAGCGATTTGCTTTTCCGGCAGAAGCCCATCGATAAGCTGCACTACATCGAGTCTTTACAGAAAGAAAAGCACAAGGTGATGATGATAGGGGATGGACTGAACGATGCCGGCGCATTACAGCAGAGCGAAGTAGGCATTACCCTCGCCGATGACATCAACAATTTTACCCCTTCGTGCGATGCCATTCTGGATGCAGGCCGTTTCGGACTCTTGCCTTCTGTCCTCAGGCTGGCAAGATATTCGCGCGTCATCATCGGGGCCAGTTTTGCTATTTCTATTCTGTACAATATCATAGGTCTCTGGTTTTCGATGCAAGGCAGGTTGAAGCCCATCACGGCAGCCATCCTGATGCCCTGCAGCACTATAAGTATATTGCTGATAACTACAGGCGTCAGCAGCCTGCTGGCTCACAGGCTGCATCTTACTCTTAAGTCCGCTGAATAAGGTTCACTGCTGACTACGATCATCGATTCAATTGATTAGCATCATTTTGCATTTATTGCCTGCACTCTACTTTTATTGTCTGAACAAATAATCGTTATGAGCTTAACTATCATCATCGCAATTGCCGGTTTTTGCAGCACTGGTATCATCGCTTCCCTGTTGTTTTCATCGCAGAAAAGAAAGAATCTCTCTAAACATCCCGACCAGCCCAAATGGATTTTTTATGGGGATGATATTCAGAGAGAAATCTATAGCTGAGTCATTTGAAAGCCATGGATGTGCCTGACAACAACTGTGGCTAGTGCGTGGTAGCGTGATTTTTACATATCGTTGGTATCCAGACGCTAAATATCTATTTAACTATCTAATAATCAAACAGATGCACTTCATTCTTCTTCCTGATTTTAATCAGGTTTTTCGTTGAGTAAAGTCATAAAAAACCTTTTTATCCATAGATAGTTTTGCTGGTAATAATAAATCTATGAGCGCATTATTTCTTTTGGTCGGTGTGAGTATAGCGGTGGCTGCTTTTTTCCTGGGCGCTTTTCTGTGGAGTGTAAACAATGATCAGTACGAAGATAAAAAAGGTGCTTCGATGAGAATTCTGTTTGATGAAGAAGTGCAAAAATAAAAATTAATAAATAATCAATTCTAAAGCCAATGAGTAATTTTTTTGAAGGAACTAGCCCAACCGCATCAGTACAAACTGATAAATTCTTTTACGATAATAAGATCGTAAAATGGTTTGCATATGCTACCATGCTCTGGGGCATAGTAGGCATGCTGGCAGGTATTCTTGCCGCGTTTCAATTAGTATTTCCGGCACTCAACATGGGTATGGCGGCTACCACCTTCGGAAGAGTGAGGCCAGTGCATACCAATGCCGTGATATTCGCATTTGTAGGTAATGGTATCTTCATGGGTGTCTATTACTCGCTGCAGCGTTTGTGCAAAGCCAGGATGTTTAGTGACGCGCTGAGCCGAATCCATTTCTGGGGCTGGCAGCTTATTATTGTACTCGCTGCCGTAACTCTGCTGGCTGGCTACACTTCGGGCAAGGAATACGCAGAACTGGAATGGCCCATTGATATACTCATAGCCCTTGTTTGGGTAACATTTGGTGTCAATATGTTTGGTACCATCCTCAAACGCAGGGAACGTCACCTGTATGTTGCTATCTGGTTCTATATAGCCACATTCGTGACGGTTGCTATGCTGCATATCGTAAACTCGGTGGAGATACCATTCAGCTGGATGAAATCTTACTCCTGGTATGCCGGTGTACAGGATGCGCTGGTGCAATGGTGGTACGGGCACAATGCGGTGGCATTCTTCCTCACTACGCCCTACCTGGGCCTGATGTACTACTTTATTCCCAAGGCATCCAATCGGCCTGTATATTCTTACCGCCTCTCCGTAATCCATTTCTGGGCGCTCATCTTCCTCTATATCTGGGCTGGTCCGCACCATCTGCTGTATACTGCATTACCCGATTGGGCGCAGTCGCTTGGTACCGTATTCTCCATCATGCTGATAGCTCCCTCCTGGGGTGGAATGCTCAACGGCTTGCTCACACTGCGTGGCGCCTGGGATAAAGTCCGTGAAGATCCGGTTCTGAAATTTATGGTGGTCGCCGTTACTGCCTATGGTATGGCCACTTTCGAAGGCCCGATGCTCAGCCTCAAGAGCGTAAACGCCATCAGCCACTTTACCGACTGGACGATAGCACACGTGCACGTAGGGGCGCTCGGGTGGAATGGCTTCCTCACCTTTGGTATGTTGTATTACCTGATCCCTAAAATATTCCGCACCAGGCTTTATTCTGTAAAGCTGGCCAACAACCACTTCTGGATCGGTACACTGGGTATCATATTCTACGTGGTTCCTATGTACTGGGCCGGCTTTATGCAGAGCTCTATGTGGAAGGAATTCACACCGGAAGGCACACTGAAGTACCAGTTTCTCGATACCGTAAAGCAAATGCAGCCTTTTTACCTGATGCGTGGTATAGGTGGTGTACTCTTCCTGCTCGGCGCGCTGATCATGGTCTATAACCTCATCAAAACCGTTCAGACTGGCAATGTCCTCAACGACGAAGCCGCAGAAGCTGCACCACTTACCAAGACTTTTGTACCGCATGCTACCCAGTACTGGCACAGGTGGATCGAGAGCCGCCCGCTGCAGATGTTGTTCTTCAGTCTGATTGCGGTGGCCATAGGCGGTGCCGTGGAAATGATACCTACGTTTATGGTGAAATCAAACATTCCTACTATAGCCAGCGTGAAACCATATACTCCGCTTGAGCTCCAGGGCCGTGATATTTACGTGAGAGAGGGTTGTTATCTCTGTCACAGCCAGATGGTCAGGCCGTTCAGGAGCGAGGTGGTAAGGTATGGTGAATACTCCAAAGCAGGTGAATTCATATATGATCATCCTTTCCAGTGGGGTAGTAAGCGTACGGGTCCCGACCTGGCCAGGGTAGGCGGCAAGTACCCAAACAGCTGGCATTTCAACCACATGTATGAGCCTTCCAGCATATCGCCCGGAACCGTGATGCCCAATTATCCATGGCTGTTTGAAAATGATATAGATACAGCCATCACGCCGGCTAAGATAAGGGCTATGCAGACGCTGGGTGTACCGTATCCTGAAGGTTATGACAAGAAAGCCAATAAAGACCTGATCATTCAGGCCAATGGTATAGCCCTTAATCTCAAAATGGATAAGATAACCATCAAGAGCAACAAGGAAATTGTGGCGCTCATAGCTTACCTGCAACGGATAGGTACAGATATCAAACTGGAACAAAAAACAGCCACTAACAAATAATCTAAACCATCAGTAAATGAAATTTATAAATTATCTCGAAAAAATCACGGGTGTAGGAATATTTCCGCTGTTTTCCCTGGTTGTATTCTTCCTGTTCTTCACGCTGTTGCTCCTTTGGATTCTGAGAGCAGATAACAAGTACATAAATGCACTCAAAAATATTCCATTCCCGGGTAACGAAACTGAATAAAATATTTATAAAAATTAAAGGCATAAGATATGCACATAAATAAGAAAATATCCCTGGTTACTGCTATGGCAATGTTGCTCCTGCCAACTTTTGTTTTCGCAGCCGGTGCCAATGCTGATGACAAAAGCGGCGGTTACAATATGGTACTCATCAGCCTCGTAGGCCTGGAGCTGATACTGTTGCTGGTGATTGGTATTCTTGCTATGACACTGCGCCAGCTGGGCTTTGTGGTACGAGACAAAATGCGCAAAGAAAGAGCTGCGGGCAGCAACGTCGTGAAAACCCTGCTGCTGCTGCTGGCGCTCAGTATCCCTGCTTTCCATTCAGTGGCCGCAGATGCCGCCAAGGTTGCCGCACCGGTTTCGCACAGTTTCAATGGGATCCCCGAAAATGATTTCTATGCTATCATGACCATATTGCTGCTTGAGCTCGCGGTAATATTTACCCTGGTGATCAACATCCGGCTTCTGCTGCGCGCAATAAGCTCGAAACCGGAAACGGCAGGTGCGGCCGCAGCTCCAGCCCACAGCTGGTTCTGGGATAAGTTCAACGCTGCTGCAACCTTGGAAACGGAGAAAGATATATTGCTCGACCACAACTATGATGGAATCCAGGAGCTCGACAACAGCCTGCCACCGTGGTGGAAATATGGTTTTTATCTTACCATACTGGTCGCATGTATTTACCTGTACCGCTACCATATTTCGCACGACGGCATGAGCTCGAAAGAGGAATATGAAGCAGCTATGCAGCAAGGTGAGGAAGATAAAGCAGCCTACTTGCTTACTGCTGGCAATAATGTCGACGAAAACAATGTAACCCAGCTTAAAGACCCTGCAGATATAGAAGCGGGAAAAGCAATATTTGTCAAGACCTGTGCTCCCTGTCACCTGGCCGACGGAGGTGGTGCCGTAGGGCCTAACCTGACCGACGATTACTGGCTGCACGGCGGAAGTATCAAGTCCGTGTTCAAGTCCATCAAGTACGGCTGGCAGGATAAGGGGATGAAGAGCTGGAAGGATGATTTTACGCCCAAGCAGATTCAACAGCTTGCCAGTTTCGTGAAGTCGCTGAGGGGTAGCAAGCCTGCCGTACCCAAACTGGAGCAGGGTGAATTATACATTGAAGCCAGTAATGGACCTGCAGCAGATTCTGCCACTAAAAAATCGGATAGTACCTCGGCCGTTAAAAAATAACGCCGGTTAATACAGAATTGCAATGAGCGATAATAGTGTAAAGGGTTCAACATTCAGGGATAAAGTTGCAACTGTAGATCAGACAGGCAAAAGGATCTGGGTCTTCCCGCACAAACCATCTGGTAAGTTCTACAACGGCCGTACGTTGTTCTCGGCGGTTTACCTGGCCATATTTTTCGGGTTGCCATTTATCAAGGTAAGTGGCCACCCGATCTTCCTGCTCGATGTGCTCGACAGAAGGTTTATTCTCTTCGGGCAGATCTTCTGGCCGCAGGATTTCTTCATTTTCGCATTGGGTATGATCCTGTTTATCATCTTCATTGCTCTTTTTACTGTGGTCTTCGGCAGGGTATTCTGTGGATGGGCCTGCCCCCAGACCATATTTATGGAGATGATCTTCCGGAAGATCGAGTACTGGATTGAGGGCGATGGCGTGGAGCAGAAGGTACTGGCAAAAGCCCCCTGGACCAGGAAAAAAATCATCAAAAAGACAACAAAATGGGTGGTGTTCTGGCTCGTAAGTTTCGGTATAGCCAATATATTTCTCTGTTACCTGATCAGCGCTGATGAAGTACGTGAATTGTATACCGGCCCGCTCTCTAAGAATATCGGCACATTTATTTCTCTGACCATATTTACGACCGTATTCTTCTTCGTATACCTGTGGCTGCGCGAGCAGGTCTGTACCGTTATTTGTCCGTATGGCCGTATGCAGGGCGTGCTGCTCGATAAAGATTCGGTTATTGTAACCTACGACTACAAGCGCGGCGAAACACGGGGAAAATTTCATAAAAATGAACAACGGACCATCGGCGATTGTATCGACTGTGCCCAGTGTGTGAAGGTATGCCCCACGGGCATCGATATCAGGAACGGTACCCAGCTCGAATGTATCAACTGTACGGCCTGTATAGATGCCTGCGACAAAATGATGAGCGCAGTGGGGCTCCCTACCGGGTTGGTCCGCTATGCGTCCGAAAACAGTATCGCGGAGAAGAAGAAATGGCAGTTTACCTGGCGCATGAAAGCCTATAGCCTGGTGATGTGTGTGTTGCTGGGTGTCTTGGTCTGGCTGCTAGCTACAAGGTCCGATGTGGGTATAACAGTACTCCGTACACCGGGGCAGTTGTTCCAGGAATGGCCTGACCATACGATGAGCAACCTGTACTCTTACAAGATGCTGAACAAGACGTTCAAAGACAAGGAGGTGGTGCTCAAGGCAGAGAATTTTGACGGCGTAATCAAACTCGTGGGTGAGAACAAGTTCATCATACCTAAAAACGGGTATACAGTGGGTACCATGTTTATATACATGAACGAAAATGAAGTGAAAAACAGGAAGACTTTGTTGCGAATAGGCGTGTACGAGGGAACACACAAGATCAATACGATCACTACTTCCTTCCTCGGGCCGTTTAAAGGAAATTGATCATTTTAAAATAATACTTGTTATGAAAATAGGATGGGGCTGGAAGATAGCCATATTATACAGTGGATTCGTAATCATGATTCTCTGCCTGGTGATTGCAGCCAACCACCAGCACTTCGACCTCGTTTCGAAAGATTATTATGAAGAGGAGATAGCCTACCAGAAGGTACTCGATGCAGGCAAAAACCAATCGGCCCTATCGCACCCGCTCAACATTCATGCAGATGGGAAGTCCGTAACCATAGATTTCCCGGACGAGTTCAAGTCAAAGGTACTGAGCGGCGATATCCAGTTTTATGCCCCGGTAAACGCTGAGTGGGATCGCAATTTTAAGATCAATGCGCAGGACAATAGTGTAACGATCCTTCGCAGCGCACTGCATGATACCCGCTATACAGTCAAGATCAGCTGTACCGTAGATGGTAAGAATTACTACCAGGAATCTGAAATTCTGCTGCACTCCTGATGAATACGCTCACATATACTATGGCCTTGCTGATGGGCTTTACCGGAAGCCTGCACTGTGCCGGCATGTGCGGGCCCATTGTCTGGATCATGCCCTTTCAGTCTTTTTCCGGAGTGAAGAAAATAGCTGCGCTGGGTATGTACCATCTGGGGCGCATCAGTGTTTATGCAGCGCTTGCCGTTGTGCTTCATTCGTTCCGCAGCTTGTTCGATCCCAAAGTGCAGCAGTATATTTCGCTTGGTTTGGGTGGAGTGCTGTTGGTCGTTGGTGTCCTTTCTTTTTTTCCGCCGCACCAGCTGAAGATCAACCTGCCCTGGGCCGATATCGTTAAAAATCAGCTGGGTAAACTGATAGGCAGGCCGGGGTTGGGCACCATCGGCCTGGCCGGCATACTCAATGGCCTGCTTCCGTGCGGGCTGGTATATATGGCGCTCTCTGCTTCGCTGGCAGCAGCTACCCCCCTCAATGCTGCGCTGTTCATGTATGTTTTCGGAGCGGGCACGCTGCCCATGCTGGTGAGCATCACGTTGCTAAAGAGCAGGTTTTCTTTTATCCGTACCCTGAATGCCCGCCGGCTGGTCCCGGTGGTAGTCTTCGCATTCGGTTGCCTCTTTATGCTGCGTGGCATGAACCTGGGTATTCCTTATCTGAGCCCAAAGGTTGTGGTAGAGCAGCACGCAATCAAATCCTGCTGCTGCCATAAGAAATAGGCCCTGGCCCGTTTGCCCGGCTACAGCTTTACCTGTATTCAACCCTATATCCCGGATTTCTCCTTTTCTTCTATTTTGAGTTTCCGGAGCTTCTGCAGGTAAAGCATCCCAAGCACAAGCCAAAGGGCAGGTATAATCAGTATAGTTACCCAGTATCCGCACGTTTGGTAAAGCAGCGAGAGTGGCAGCCAGATCAGGACGCTGCTGCTGGCTCCAGACTCAAGGCTGTTCAGATCGTATATCGTAAATGCCGTAATAACCGCCAGGGCTATTGTCAGGACCAGGAAGTTGTTATTGAGAAACCTTATATGGTGTGCCGTGCTTGCAAAAGATGGTTTGGGGAACGCTGGTGCCTGGGCACCAACTGTGATCATAGCTTTGTAATTCTGAAACGCCCTCAGGGACAGTATGGCCGCAACTACCAGGCTGAATATTCTTCCGAATGTATCAATCGGGGATACCACTAAGTTAAACCCTATAATGAACAGGGCGGTGGCGGCATAGACCACCATCATTATCTTATAGTGCTGTTTTGCTTTCATCGTAAAGCGTTTACTGCTAATAGAAACCTTGGTTTTTGTAGCATCGGCGCCCGGCAAAATTAGGGACTATTCTTTGCTGCTTGTATTAAATAAAAAAGCACACCCCGCTGGAATGTGCCATGACTCAAATATAAGTTGTCTGCGCTGGTAGCCCACGCCGGAACGCAATTGGTTTGCCTCTAGGCTCTTCCGCATCAATGACTGACATGCTCACCACCTGACAGCGGAAAATCGCATTCCAGGTCCTGAATTTTGCTGACAAGGCCGTTGAACCAATGGATAAAGGAAGGGTTTGTTGTCGGCTCAGCACTCGCGATTGTTGACGGCTTGCTTTGCTCAGCCGGTAAAGCTATCCGGGCATGGGCTTTGTGGCGAACAGTATGTGTATGGCCGTCTTCACCACCCGACAATGGGAATTCTGTGTCCAGGTCCTGTATACGCTCTACCAGGGATTCAAACCATGACCGGTTGGGGGACAATTGTTCTGACCGTGTACTTTTTAATTCGGTTATAGACTCGTTTACGGCTATCATAAAAAAGATGTTTTTTGTTGATGTAAAGCTCGGAAACGCGCCAGCCAGATACGATGATAAAAATCATATTATTCTGTTTAACAATAGAATAACGCCTGATTAACAAGCTGTCTAATTGAATTGCTAATGTAGTAAAGGAGTGATTCAGGATACCACGTGGTGAGTCTTTGATTCTATAAAATCCCCAATTGGGTGTCGGCTGCTTGTTGCAGCGAGGCATCCAGGTTTTCCGCTGCCGGTACGAAGGCACCGCAGGGTAGGGCTGTCCTGCACGAGATCAGCGATTCAATTACCGATCAAAAGCAATCAGGCCCGGTTGAGCCGCCACTTGCTGATGCCGCTTGCCTGCGCAGCACTGGCAGTCTTATGTTGTTTTTTGTCTTTTTCCCACACCCATGCAGCAAGGAGCGCCGCCACCTCAGCTGCATCTTTATCTTCCGACAGCAGGTATTCCGGTTTGAAGTGTTTGTCGATAAACTTAGTATCAAAATTGCCCGAACGGAATGGCTCTGTCTGCACTGCCCATTTCCCGAACTCAAGGGTTGTCTTGATGCCCTTGATGTAGTATTCATCTATCGCGCGGCACAGCCTGTCAATAGCCTCGTCGCGTGTGGCGGCATAGGCTATCAGTTTGGCAATCATCGGGTCATAATAGATCGGTATATCCATTCCCTCTTCATATCCATCGTCCACCCGCACGCCAGGCCCTTTCGGTGGCTGGTATATCTCCAGTCTGCCCGTATCAGGCAGGAAATTATTCAACGGGTCTTCGGCGCATACGCGCAGCTCTATTGCATGGCCGGTTATCGTAAGGTCGTCCTGGGTAAAGGAAAGTTTATTGCCGCGGGCAACATTGATCTGCTCCCGCACCAGGTCTACGCCGGTGATCATTTCGGTCACGCAATGCTCTACCTGCAGGCGGGTGTTCATTTCCAGGAAATAAAAACTCAGGTCATGGTCTACCAGGAACTCTACAGTGCCGGCGCCATAGTAGTTGCACGAGCGGGCCACGGCTATAGCGCATTCGCCCATCTGTTTGCGAAGCTCGGGTGTCAGGCAGCTCGAGGGTGCTTCTTCTACCAGCTTCTGGTGCCTGCGCTGTATGCTGCATTCGCGCTCAAACAGGTACACATAGTTGCCGTGCTGGTCGCCCATAAGCTGGATCTCGATGTGCCGCGGTGCTCCCACATATTTCTCAATAAAGACGTCGTCGTTGCCAAAAGCATTGAGCGCCTCACTCTTGGCAGTACGGATCTGCTCTTCAAATTCCCCGTCATTTTCTACTACCCGCATACCCTTGCCACCACCACCGGCCGAGGCTTTAACCAAAATAGGATATCCAATTCGGTTGGCTATTCTGCGCGCCTCGTTAATATCGCTGATAGGCTCCTCTGTGCCGGGAACCATGGGTACATTGAATTGTTTCGCAGCCTGCTTGGCGCCAATCTTGCTGCCCATTATTTCTATCGAGTGCGCCGATGGGCCGATGAAGATCAATCCCGCATCGGTTACTGCCTTCGAGAAAGATGCATTTTCGCTCAGAAAACCATATCCCGGGTGAATGCCCTGGGCGCCTGTCTTCATCGCTGCCTCAATAATTTTCTCAGCACGCAGGTAAGACTGGGCTGAAAGTGCCGGGCCTATGCAAACGGCTTCATCAGCATAACGTACAAAGGGCATGTTGCGGTCGGCTTCCGAATAGACGGCTACCGTCTTGATGCCCATTTCGCGGGCCGTGCGCATCACCCGCATGGCAATCTCGCCACGATTGGCGATGAGTATTTTGTGCATAAACCGCAAAGTTAATGTTGAACGGGCAATTTTTCTTTGATTGGTTGATTTGATTTGAGTCACGGTAGAAGGATCTTTATTTTCAGAAATAATTGAAAGTTCAGAAATTATGCTTATCTTTGTGTTATGAAACTGGAAGAAGCCAGGCAGCAATTTATACAGAACTGGGGTGTGCTGGGCACACAATGGGGCATCAACAGAACCATGGCGCAAATTCATGCCCTGCTGCTCATTTCGTCGGAGCCCATGAGCGCCGATGAGATCATGAACGACCTGCAGATAAGTCGCGGCAATACGAATATGAATGTGCGTGAACTGATGGACTGGGGTATAGTTGAAAAGGTACTGAAACCCGGTGAGCGCAAAGAATTCTTCACGGCCGAAAAGGATATTTGGACAGTGGCTATGAAAATAATCAAAGAGCGAAAGAGAAGAGAGGTAGAGCCCATAATCAATGCGCTGAATCAACTAAAAGATATTGACGGCAATAAAAACGATAAAGAGGTCAAGGCATTTACCGATGTAATAACAGACATTCAGAAGTTTGCCGGGCAGGCCAGTAAGGGCGTAGACGGCCTTGTCAAAATGGATGAACATTGGTTTGCGGGTACACTGCTGAAACTGTTCAGGTAGTAAATCAGCAATCATATATAATCAAACCGGGCGACCGGTTTTTTAAAGCAATATTAGTTTCAATAATTTCTGAAAATTTCATCACTTCAAAAAGATTAGATTATGAAAACCTTACTGAGTTTAAAATATGTCGACCTGCTTATCCAGGGCCTCGCGCTGGTGATTCCGCTGGTATCTTGCCTTTTTTATGGTGGCGCCAATAACTTGGCTGCCTATTTTACCGTAGGTGGCGCACAGGTATTGAGCTGCCTCGCTCATATCGGCCTCCCCTCCCGGCTACGAAGCGACCAAAGGAAATATTACGAATGGACATTGGCCACAGTGTTGCTGTTGTTTCTGGTTGCAGCTCTTTTGTTGTTGCCGGTTGTCCTGTACCTGGCTTTGGGATTGTTGTTTATCAGTCCTTTCCTGGCCTTATGGTATACACTTATCTGCTACCAGGAACTCTGTACCGTTAAAAGGTATACCGACCGCAAAAAGTACGTGCTTACAAACTAAACTACGCGGGTCTCCCGTTAGCTTAAACTGAATCTATATGAAAGCATTACTGATTCTGAAATGGATAGATGTCTTGGTTCAAGGATTGGCTTTAATGATTCCCCTGGTTATCGGGTTCGTCAACTTCGATTGTTCCATCTTTTTGCTTGCTTATTTTATCGTAGGCGGGGTTCAGGCAATAAGTGTAGTCGTGAACCTGTTGCTGCCAGCGCAATTCAGGAAAAGTTCGAGACGAAGAGCGGAACATATTTTGGTTTATATACTGTTATCCCTTCTGCTCACTTTCGTTCTGTTTATGGCCGGGTTTGCATACGGATTCTGTATTTTATACTTGCTTCTTTTTATCAGCCCCATGGTGGCTGTGTGGTATGTATGGCTCTGTTGCAACGAAATGCGGAAGATGATTAAAATAGGCCGGTAAGCAAGAAATACAGTGTGTCTGGCTAAAAAGGAACACTATGCCCGATTAGTTGAATAAATAGTTGATAATATTGTTTTATGAAGTCCCTCTTGCGATTCAAGCTTTTTGATTTCCTCATTCAGGTACTTGCCATGTTGGGTTCCTTGCTCTACCTGTCATTTGCCCGAAGCTTTCAGAGCATGATGATCTTCTACTTCCTCGTCGGATCGATCCAGGTTACCAGTTGTGTGGCCAACATTTCACTCCACAAGCGACTAAGGGAATCATGCAGGCGGGCATACGAAGGAGTGCTGGTCTTCCTGTTAGCTTTATTGTTGCTCTGTTTGGCAACGAGCGCCTTTGCCGCAGCATTTTCCGAGCTGTTCGGCGGTCTTTTATTTGGCTGCCTTATTTTTCTGAGTCCTGGCTTTGCATTCTGGTATGCTGCAATTACCTGGAGGGAATATGTGAAGATTGTCAAATATGTACATCGCAGCCAGACCATACTTCAGCCTGAAAACCACCATTTCCGACTGTGAAAAACTTGGAATATTCCTTGCCGGCTCGTTTATGTAAATGACTAAAAATGTATAAGCCCATGATTATTAATTTCAATTTTTTTCCTTTCTTTTTGTAATATGGATATAATATAAACACATTGGCATCCTGCAAACATCCGCCTATCTTTGCCATCCTAAAATATAACATGCTTATGAAACGTTTTGCAACAACCGTATGGGACGGTACAGGTAAAGAGGGCAATGGCCACATATCTACACAAAGTACCGTGTTGAATAACACACAGTTTTCATGGAAAAGCCGCTTCGAAGATGGTATCGGCACCAATCCTGAAGAACTCATTGCAGCAGCACATTCGGGCTGCTACACTATGAAATTTACATTTGTCCTGGGCGGCGCCGGTTTTCCTCCGGAGCAGATCGCTACCAGGTGCGACATTACATTGGACAATGGTGTGATCACAAAAAGTGAACTGCATGTTACCGGTAAGGTGCCCAATATTACCGTGGAGAAATTTAATGAACTGGCAGAAGAAGCAAGAGCAGGTTGCCTGGTTACCAAGCTCTACAACTGCGAAACAACCGTAGTTGCCACATTGGCCTAATTGAAATTAATGAACTTGCGGGCAGCTCTGAATATTTCAGAGCTGCTTTTTTTATGCTGGCCGTGAAATTTATATCCGAGGATCACTTTGAATATTTCATTGTCCGTAGCGCTGGTAAAGCCGAGGCCATAACCGGCGTTAAATTCCCAGTCGGGCGACCAGTCTATATCAATCGCTGCGAACACCTGGTGCTGCTGTTGCTGGTAGGGCGATATCATCCCAATAGGGCCAAGACTCCCATAGTACTCAATCCCGAGAGCCACTTCATGCGTCACATTATAGCTTGTTTTTAAGTTTGGGGAAAATTCGAATCCATAATGTGCATTCAATCCATGCAGCGATTTTTCTAACGCAGGATTAAAAGCCACATAGAACTTCTTCCAGGTTTTATCCAGTATCGGCCTGATCTCAAGAGTCCAGTCGTCCGTACTGTATTCCGGTTTCTGGTACCCGATCTCGGTCGAAAGGCTCACGCCCAGTGGCCATTTCCAGCTCTCTGGCACAGCTACTCGCGGCCTTACATGACTCCCTACATACGTGGTTCGGTTATCGAGGCCTATGGCGTTGAACAGGTAAAAGCCGGTCTCGAACCAGGGCGTAAAACCATGCGTGATCTCTATCGTTTCGTGGTCGATATTATGTGTGGGCAGCACGCCATTTTGCTCCGTTACCTGCCCGCCAAACGTAAAGTTGCTATGCAACTCCAGCATGGTAGCGCCCTTGTCTACAGTTGGCGCCCCATACACCTGTATCTCATAGTTGTCCTGGGCACGGGCAGTGCCGCACAACAAGAATAGTACAATAACCACAATCGTTTTCATCCGCCTGCAGCACCGTGAGGACAATCTCAGACCAGCATGGTCACCGGATTCTCCAGGTGTGTTTTTAGAGTTTGAAGGAAACGGGAGCCTACTGCCCCGTCAACGGAGCGGTGGTCACAACTCAGGGTCAGCTTCATGATCTGGCGGATTACCACAGCGCCGTTTTCAACGACGGGTGTTGGTGCTATCTTGCCCACTGCCAGTATGCAGCTGTCCGGCGGGTTGATGATAGCTGTAAATTCATCAATATCCATCATGCCCAGGTTGGATATGGTAAATGTGTTGCCGGTAAATTCGTTGGGTTGTATCTTCTTTGTACGGGCCTTTTCTATCAGGCTCCCGGCTTCCTGCGCTATCTGCGACAGCGATTTCTGGTCGGCAAATTTGATGACCGGAACAATCAGGCCATCGTCTACCGAAACCGCAGTGCCAATGTGAATATGCTGGTTCTGCCGTATGAAATCACCCATCCACGAGCTGTTGATGGCTGGGTGCCGGCGCAAAGCCATCGCACAGGCCTTGATCACCAGGTCATTGAACGACACTTTTACAGGCGAAAGTTCATTGATGGCTTTCCGCGCATCAATGGCTCTGTCCATCGTCACCGACATGGTCAGGTAGAAATGGGGTGCACTGAACTTACTCTCAGCCAGCTTGCGGGCTATGATCTTCCGCATCTGGTTCAGCGGAAGATCGGTATAGCTCTCTTCGCCCGCTGGCAGGGTGGGTATCGCAACTGGCGGTGTAGTTTTTTGTGCGGTAGGTTGCGCGGGTGTCACAGCAGGCTGGGCGGCTGGCGCCGAGGCTGCATGCGTTGCAGGGGTATAGCTGTCTACGTCCCGCTTAATGATGCGGCCATTATCCCCACTGCCCTTGATGGCTTGTATGGCTACGCCTTTCTCTTCAGCCAGTTTCTTGGCAAGCGGCGAGGCTTTAACACGTTCGTCAGATACTGGTTCAGTTGCTTCTGAAGGTGCTTCCGGCGCCTGGTTGTGTACCGGCTCAGGTGTCACCGCCGGGCTCGTGGCCGCGGTTGCAGCCTGGGCCGCAGGTTCGGCTGTTTCAGCGGCCGCTGCAGCTGCGTGGGGCGCACCCCCGCCCTCGGCATCCAGGATGGATCTGAAATCCTCCCCAGGCTTGCCTATGATGGCCATAATGCCATTTACCGGTACGCCTTTCCCTTTTTCTACGCCTATATATAGCAGGGTGCCATCCACGTAGGGCATCACCTCCATGGTTGCCTTATCGGTCTCCACGTCGGCTATCACATCGTCCGATTTTACAGTA